>Ga0070734_10000175_pt1 | contig 172683 bp, 147 predicted proteins | sample Coa_R1_8_FD_66444 | JGI IMG/M metagenome (GOLD analysis project Ga0070734, IMG submission 66444) | Surface soil microbial communities from Centralia Pennsylvania, which are recovering from an underground coalmine fire - Coalmine... | ecosystem: Environmental > Terrestrial > Soil >... | reverse complement strand
GTGTTGCCAGAAGTGGGGACTCCCACCGCCGAATCGCGAGAGGAGATTTGAATGCACCATTTCGTTATGTCGTCTTTGGTACTGCCCACGATCACCGGCAAAGAAGCGCTGGCCTTGATCATTCGCTGGTTCCACTTTATCGCCGGCATCACCTGGGTTGGGCTGTTGTATTTCTTCAACCTGATTAATGTGCCGTTTATGAAGCAGGTCGATGCCGCCGCCAAACCAAAAATCTTTCAGAACCTCACGCTGCCGGCGCTGAACTGGTTTCGCTGGAGCGCCCTGGTCACCGTATTCCTGGGCCTATGGTATTGGGGAGATTTCTTCGTTGCCGCGGATGCACAGCGGGACGGCGGGAGCGCCGGAGCAACAGTCGGATTGTTCTTCCTGCTCTGGCTCGGGGTGTTTTTCATTCTTTTCCTTCTGATCAAGAAAGCGGCGCCCAATGGATATGTTCTCGGCGTAATTGTTACGGTGCTGGTTTACGCGGCAGGATGGCTGTTCGTCCACTACACGTCGGTGGGAAAAGACGACCAGCACGTATTGGCTATCGGCATCGGCGGAGGCATGGGGATTGTGATGCTGTTCAACGTCTGGGGAATCATCTGGCCGAACAATAAGAAGATTATTCGGGGCACGCTGGCCGGGACGCCGCCAGAGAACGCAGCAGCGCTGGCACGCCAAGCCTTCCTGGCCTCGCGGACGAATTTCTTCTTGTCCGTGCCGCTGCTGTTCTACATGGCCGCCAGCTCGCACTTCGCCAGCACGGTGATCTTCGGGAAGTAGGTGAATTGCACCTCTGCGGCCGGTCTTGCAAGCGTTGAAAGGGCACGGCTTCCAGCCGTGCCGTAATCCCATTCAGTCGCGGGCTTTAGCCGCTGAGGTAACCTCAGGGCCTAAAAGGCCGGCTCTTTTCCGTGCCTCTCACGGTGCGTCTGAAGCCGCGCCCTTTCACTACTGGGCATTTTCAGGGGGCAACTTCAGTACCTGCCTTCACCAGCGCGACGGGCCATCGATTGCCGCTCGATCCCGCGCCAAAGGCAACCGGATTGCTCGCGCAAAAAGAAAAGGGAGCCGGAAACCCGGCTCCCTCGAGAAACTAACGAAACCTGTTTAGAAGGTGAACTTCACCGACATATACATGTTTCGCGAGAGTTGGTGATACAGCGGTTTGCCATAGAGGCTGTTCAGCGTCATCTGACCGTTCGTGCCAACCGCACCGAAGGCGCCAATGCTCTTCATCAGCGCTTTGTAGTCGTACCCTGACATGGCTGCCTTGTAGAAAGCGGGGCCATCGAGCAGAGTGCATACACCGGCTCCGCCGGTACTGCAGTCGGGCGAGTGCGGAGTCAGGAACTGATCGTAAGTATAGTCGCTGTCCATACTCTCCCAATACGATGTAACCGAACGCTGATTCAGCACGTTAGGAACCGTCACCGAGAAGGTGAGGTTCTTCGACTCGCTGATCTTGTAGCCCTGCGATAGCTGGATGTCACTCTGCGTGAACCACGGTGTACGGCGGTTGTACGGAGTGCCTATGTTGAGGTTGCCCGTTGCATCCTGGGTGATCGGCAGGAACTGCCCACGAGGCAGGAAGTAGGTCGGGAAAGCGCCACCTTCCGCGTTGGGCACGTTATATGCCCCGAAGTCGGGAGCAAATGAGATACCCACATCAGAGAAGGTGCTGACCGGCGATCCCTGGTACAGGTACTGGAACAGGCCAATGTTGGTAGTAAAATTCTTCTTCCAACCGAGTTCGTAATACACATAGCCCTTGAACGTGCTCGGCCTGTCAGTCGGCAGCACCCCGTTGCTCTGCTTGCCATTTGCTCCGTAATAGAAGAAGGGCTCGTCAAAGGCGCGGCTGTTGTTCGGTGCGTTGCGGCCGCCGCCACCATCGGAAATGTCGGTGTTGGTCAAGCCCGTGTAATTCCCCCAGAAGCGGCTCCAGGTGTAAGAGAACATCCCCGCCCAGTGGTTACTGCTTGCCTTTGTAAGGCGGAACTCCACACCGTCGTAGTCACGAACTGCCGTTGGCAGGTTTGGTGGGCAACCCTGAGAGAGAGCTTGGCAATTGCTAGGCTGTCCGTACAGGAAGTTATAGAAGCCGTCGAACGTTTTGTTCACTCCTTGTCCGGGGTTGACGATCACAAAAGTTTCGCTGGCCAAGGCGGAACTGAAGAGCGCTGCGTCTTCTATCGCATGGTCGAGACGGCGGCGGTCCCACCGAACTTCGAGGGCCACATTCCGCGCGAACTGATGGTCCATGCCAAACACGCTCTCGTGCTGCTTGTAAGGATTCAGGCCCGGCGCAACACCTTCTTCCGTGGTGGTGCAAGTTGAGCACGTGGTCGGGAAGGTGCGGAAGTTGGCGTCTTCGATAAACGTCAGTCCGGCAGGAGTTGTTCCACCTGCGAAGTTCGCCGGTGTGGTTGCACCCGCGCCAGCGCCTCCGCAATACCGGGTACTGCTGTTGAACGCGGGGACGATCGAACTGAGGTTCTGAGTTCCAAGGGCATAGTAGCAGTTATTCCAGTACTGGCCACCGAACGAACTGATGGCCAGATTCAGCTTCATGATGTCGTAAAACTCTCCGAAGCTGCCGAATATCTTCCACTTGCCATCATTCCGCACATCCCAGGCGGCTCCAATACGAGGAGCAATTTTCGAGCCCCAGCCGAATTTGATCGGCTGGCCGATGCCGCCCGTCGGCTGATTTTCGGCGGGCAGGTATTCATGTTCGAAACGAACGCCAGCATTGATGGTAACCCCGCGACCTATCGTCCAGGCGTCCTGGACAAAGAAGGCGTGGTTCATACTGGTTGCATTACCGTTGGAACCGTAATCCTCCATGTACACGTAGCCATACTGCCCAGCGCAGCCGCCGTAAAGGCCGCCGACAAAACTCCCGGTAGCCGGGTCGATTGCGCCTCCGGGATCGGCCGTAGCGCAATTCTGAACATAGTTTCCACCGTAGTTGGGAACATAATTTCCCGCACCAGGCACAACGGTCACATTCGGCTCGTTGAAGTGCTGCAAGACGGAGTTGGAGAGGCGCATGAGCTGGTAACCGAACTTGAAGTTGTGCGTACCCGCCCATCCGCTCTTGAACCAGGCAACATCCGCGTCGATCTGATTACGATGGGTTAGGTCGTAGGTTGTGTTGTTGACGTTATTGGGAGCGCTGATGAAGCCACTGATTTGTGAAAGTGGGGAGCTGGCTGCTATCGGATTGCCCAGATTGTCCGTGGCCCCTGCACCGCTCGCCGCGAATGCGTTAAAAGCACCACCAGTGGGCATACCGAAGTCGCTATAGTTTTGGAAGTTATAGCCCCAACGGAAAGTTCCCACCAACCGCGGCGAGATGGTGTAATCCAAGCCAACGTTGGTGGTTACGTTGGGTGCGGTAAATCCGAGGTTATGCCCGTAGATCTGAGGTGGACTTGTCGAAGTCGGGTTTTGCAGTCCGGCAATGGTGGCGTCTGCAGCCGGAAGGAACTCCCCGCTTTGCCGCTGGTACTGGTAGAGCCACGAACCGAAGATGCGGATCTTTTGGGTCGCGGCATAGTCGATGCGAGCATTGGTGTAATACGTCTGCTGGTTGGAGCTGAATGGCGTCGACCCGTTCTGCGCCGGAAACGCGCTGTTCCCGGGCCATGCCCAATTCGCAACGCGTTCACGATTGCGGAACTCTGGATTGAATGAACCGAAGAACCAGAGCTTATCCTTGATGAGCGGACCGCCGAAGGCGAAGCCGGGGAAGATATCTACCAACTTATCCTTCTTTGGTTGATACGCCTGGTAGCCGGGATCAGCGAGCGCGCCGCCTATCGTGCCCCCGGTAAACGTGGGATCGTACCGAATGTACTCCTGCGGCGAACCGTCCCACGCATCCGTTTCGGCCTGGGAGAATACGGATCCGTGGTAGCGGTTTCCGCCCTTCTGCATGACAACGTTCACGACACCACCGAGGGCGCCGCCGTATTCAGCGTCAATACCCGAACTCTTCACCTGCAGTTCCTGAATGAAGGCGAAAGGCACGTTGGTATGAGAGAAGCCGCCGATCGCGTCTGCCGTTTCCTGGCCTTCAACCAGATAAGCATTCTCGGAGTCGGCACCGCCGCCAATCGAGTAGCCAAATGCCTGGCCGTTGGTGCCGCTGCCCGCCGATTGTCCGCCGGTTCCGCTGCCACCAGCCGCGTTTGGTCCGACCATGCCGCCCGCCAGAGGTTCGTTGCGGGCGCCGGGAGCAAACTGAATCACAGATTGGAACGAATATCCGTGCGGTACATCCTTAATCACGTCAGAGGTGACGTTGGTCAGCGTGGTCTCGGTCGTTGTATCGATCAACGGAGCCGCGCCAGTCACTTCGACGACTTCCGCTGCCGTGCCGACTTCGAGTGTCAGATCAAGGGTTGGGAGGTGGCCGACTTCAATGGTAATACTCTCCCGCTTAAGCTTTTTAAATCCCTGCGCGGTGGCTGTCAGGGTGTAACTTCCGGGCGGCAGGTTCAGGAAGTGATAATAGCCAGCCGTATCTGTGTTCAGCGTCTTTTCGCCGACAAGACCAGTGCCGGTCAGCACCAGGTGAGCGTTCGCCACAACTGCACCTGTGGCATCTTTCAAAGTTCCTTGCAGGCCGCCTGTGGTCTCCTGGGCAAATAAAAACACGCTCGAGAATACGAGCGCGATTGCGGCCAACATCGCAAACAGCCTCATGGATCTGCTAAATCGCATTTCCTGCCTCCTTGAGAATCTCGTCGGAAAGTTCGCTTACTCACGCCGGGTAATACGATCTGGCTCTAACCGGCCCATTCGTACCCGAGCTCGCTGCTACTTCTTAAAACCAAAAATTTGTGAGAGCTGAATTCCAGAACCTAAGAAAACTTAACTTTTCGTACTCATCACCGGGCCGCCCTTCGACACGGCAGGACTCAAGCCTGAAACCCGGGACTGTTCCTACAATGCAACTCACAATCCAAAACAGGACCGAAACAAACAATTTGTTTTCAGTGACTTAGTCTAGCGATGTCTGGGATAGATACAAAAATCGGTAGATATACGGGCGGCACCCTATGGCATTTTGAACTTTAGTAACTAGATTAGGTGGCTTTGTATCCACAAAAGGTCCGCTTTTCAATCTCGGAGGCTCCAGGTCACGGAGAGCGCTTTTGGAAATGAACCTAGCTGACAGGCGCCCCACTCTCGCCAAACCAGCATTGCAGATCGATCTCTCGTTGTCCCGAGGTCACGGCGGTTAATTAGGGCTCAGCGCCGGCGCTTCCGGGGGGCTGTCTTCGGGGCAACCTCGCCGGGGGCCAAAACACGCCTTACGATCGGTGTATTCAGTTTGTACTTGCGCTCCAGGGCATTGCCGGCATCGTCCTTGACTCGCAGGATAAAGATCGGGAGAACGCCTTCCTTCCCGAAATCTTCCGTCGATACTGTGACCGGCAGGACGCCATTCATCCCATGCTCGCGATAAGCCGTTTCGTAGCGGTGCTTCTTCATGTTCCAGGTAAATACGCGGGCCTGATCGAAGTCGTATGGCAGCCCGTCATGCGGCTCGCTCAATACACAGAGATACTGTGGGACCTTCTTCTCGGCACCGTTCTGACTGTCTGTGACCTCGTTCAGCACGAAAAAGGCGACAAAACGCCGGCCTTCGGCGTATTGGGCAATATCGAGCGGAACATCTACGTCCACCATGCGTGCCAGCACCCAGCCGACACGTCCCTGATCGTCGCGCACCAGGTACCAGTCTTCGAGCACAGGTCCGATCGGGCTTCTAGTCCCTGATTTCACGATGGAAGGGATTCGCGCCTCCGGGTGAGCCTCCCCCGGCTGCTTTTCGGCCGTGGCGCGTTTCAGGATCGAGACCTTGGCTCCAGAGGCCAATTGATAGAGGTGCTCAGTTTCGCGTCCGGGAGTGATATGCAGGTTGGTGTCATTGCGCAGCACGCCGGGCGCCTGTATAGGATCATCGCGATTATCCTGAGTGAGTTTCTGCAGGCCATCGAAGGTTTTCTGGTCGACAAGATAGCGTTGCTCGATCCAGCCCTCCAGCCCGCTGGCGGTCCGAACGCGGGCAAAACGCTTCTCGTGGTCAAGGACGTCCACCCGCTCGCCATTTTTGACCGTGCCAACGCGGGTATAAGCGGCAGCCACTTGATCGCGCAGCGCCGCCTGGGGCGCCGAGACATAGTTCACTTCCAGCACGCGATGGCCTCTGCGCCCGCAGCCCGCCAGCAACGTAAGCAAAATGGCCGCGAGAACCGAGCCCCGGCAACGAGATGAACCCAACACTGTCACTGTGAAATGGGTGTGAACCCTCTACTATAACGCGTGATTAACGTGCGCTGGCCGCACGAAGGTGATGGGTTGTGCACTCCCTCTGGACTCGGGACGCGCAAGACTTTTTCCTGCTCCTTCGGGTACGATATTTGCAGTGATTTTTGAGGGCAGGCTCCCGGTTCGTACTGCCCGGATGCCCGATAACCGCGTCTAATAGATTGGAGCCGCTTCAGGGGATTCGAAACAAAATGAACAAGTCTTTGCGCAAGCATTTGGGATGGCTTTCAGCACTTTTGACAGTGATCGTGGCGAGCGCCTGCGTCGTCGCCCAGGATACTGCCGATTCTGTCCTCCGCCCGCCGAAAGGGTCGCAAGTCGCCATTGTGGTCTTCGAAGACCTGCAGTGTCCGATGTGCCGGCGCACTGCGCCCCTGCTCGAACAGGCTTCGAAAACCTACAAGATCCCAGTCGTGCGGCACGACTTTCCGCTTCCCATGCACAACTGGTCGTATCAGGCGGCGGTAATAGCGCGTTATTTCGACACGCACTCGAAGGCACTGGGAAATGATTTCCGCGACTACATCTTTGAGAATCAACTGGAGATCAACCCGCAGAACCTGCGCGGATACGCCGAGCGTTTCGCCACCGCCCACAAAGTAGACTTGCCCTTTGTGATCGATCCTTCGGGTAAGCTGGCCGCTGAAGTAAACGCCGATCGCGATCTGGGCAATGCAATCAAGCTGAACCACACTCCCACGGTTTACGTGGTCAGCAGCCGCACTCCGGGCAAACCGTACATGGAAGTCAAAGACAACACGCAGTTGTATTCCACGATTGACGCCATGATGAAAGACTAGGACGGAGTCGTTGCAAGACGATGCTTGACTGTTAATGAAAATCGCGGCGTAAACGGCTTTGGGCTTTCATCGAACAATCAACAAATGAGAGTTCAACAATTTCGTTACGTCGGCTTGCCGGTGTAATGCTCCGTGGAATGCACGTCCTCGTGGTCTTCCAGCGATTCCAGATGGGTAATCACCTCCGCAGGCAAGCCCAACAGAGCTGGGAGCTTCTCTTCCAGCGCCGTAGCCAATCGATGCGCCTCGCCGACGGGAGTGTCATGCGGAAACAGCAGATGCACTTCGATAATCTGCCGATAGCCGGTGGTGCGGTAGCGCACGCCGTGATAATGCAGGCCTAGTTCCTCACAGATGCCATCCAGCTTCTCGCGGATCTGCTTACCGACTGCGGGATCGGAATAATCCAGCAGTCCCACGGCCGAGCGCCAGGCCAGCCGTCCTCCAGACCACAAAATGTTTAACGCCACCGCGATGGCAATCAGAGGGTCGAACGGCTTCCATGCCGTCAGCATGACCAGGCCAAGTCCGGCCACCACGCCGAAGCTGGTGAAACTGTCGGTCAGCACATGTTTGCCGTCGGCTTCGAGAATCAGAGAGTGGCTGCGCTTGCCCACTCGCAGCAGATACCAGCCGAGCCACGCGTTCAGCAGTCCAGCGCCGACGAGCAGGATTGTGCCCGAACCCAGATGCTGCAGAGGCAGTCCCGCGAGCCATTTCTCGACAGCTTCGAACAGGATCCAAAGAGCGGCGACGATGATCATCGCCCCTTCAAAGCCTGCAGAAAAAAATGTAATGCGCTCGTATCCGTATAGGAACGTGGGAGCGGCGGGCTTCGTGCTCAGCCGCAAGCTGAATGCCGCGAACGCGACCGCGATCACGTGCACCACGGATTCGGCGAAGTCCGACAAGATCGCCGCTGAGCCGGTCACAAAATAGGCAATGCTTTTTCCCGCGAGCATCAGCACGCCCACGGCAAGCGAGAGACGCATGGCGAAGCGCGCGGCGCACAAGTCATCGGCATCGCGGTGGGAGGGGATCGCTTTAGGCAGGGTCGATAGTCCGGACTCCGGCATGATTCCTCGGGGGATCATATCGAGAACCTTGACTAGACAGTGTGATTCGAATCACGTTGCTGCTCACGGACGAAAACTGGGTGCCCATTTCTCCTGCGGATCGGAGGAAAGGGGTTTTTGGATGAACACTTATGTGGGATGCATCTAATGGTTGGGGGAAATAGTGCCAATTTTAATTACCTGCATAAGGACTGGATTGGAAATGCGAGACTCACATCAAACCTCTCTAGTCACGTAATGACTCACGAGCAGTACTCATCCAGTCCGACTGTCACGATCTTCATGAGGAACCACCTCCGCGACTGAGCTTACAATCATCCTGGATGTATCCATTCCATTAGGTCAACTCCCCGACTCCGCCGACGCTACCAAAACCAGCCCTAGCGCCCACGTCAAATCGCTTCCCAATGTATGTCTGGGTCTCTCTGGCCCGTTTCCACGAAGTAAATCGCAATCTCCCTAGCGCGTGCATATGGGAGGATATAACGCGTAGGTATTGGGGTCGGCGTTCCGCCGCACATGAATTCTGGGGAAACCGTACCGCTCTGCCTATCCGCTTGAATTGCTGCCTGATAATGACGGCCATAACTTCCAGGAATCTCCTTTGGCCTACTAGGAGACACGGCCTCAAAGTATGGGGGCTCGCCATCACTTCTGCTGAACTCTGCATAGGCCCATGCCCCGCCGATTCCCATAGTCAATTGGTATCCATTTTCCGCAACGAATTCACAAATGAACGGTTCGCGGACTTTAAGGCTTTCGAGAAGTTTTAGTACTTCTTCCCCCGTGCTCAACTGTGAGCCATTAAGAGGATTATCATCTTCTTCTTCGAGATCAGAAAACGTTACTCTCATGGAAGCCCAATGAACGTATAGCTTGTTCCATCTGGTAGATTGATCGTTATCTTTGCACCTGGAGGAAGCATTCTGGGAACGTTGCGCATACAAGCTTTGCAATGTACATTTCGTTAATGCTGAGTTCCGTTTCTGTGAATCCTTCGTTGTGCATTATGGCAATCGATCTTCCCTCAAGATGACCGCGTGTCACTCCTGTAAATCCCCGTGCTCCATCGGGCATGTCCTCCGGGCCGCCCTCGATCGGGTAGCCTGACTTTATGTCAAGATCCCCATACGGAGTCCTTAGTGCGCCCGAGGCCCCTCGCCGCCCGTAATGAGGAGCCAAGGTCTCTAGCTCTTGCTCAGGTAGACTCGCCACGGTACCGGCGCCCAATAGTAGGACATTCATGGAGTTACCGATTCCAGGAAGTTCCGTAAAATCGACCATTTTCGCTGGAGCCAATCCATCTATGCCCGAGGGCAGAATAATCGGGGACTAGAGAAAGGATTTGAACCGCAACGGGGTTGGGACAGCCAAAAGTTAAAAGCCCCACTTCTCGCAACAACCGGAGAAGTGGGGCAAAAGATTTGGGCTTCTGTTTACGGCGAAACCGTTATCGTGGCGGTGTTGCTGGTAACGGTGCCAATGGTCGCCGTGATAGTCACCGTTCCTCCTTGTCCAGTGGAGAGGCCAGCGGCAATCGTGACGGTGCCGGCGGACACGGTCGCGAGGCTGCTATTGCTGGTGTTCCAGGTTGCGACCTGGTTGACGTTAGTGGAAGTGCCGCCACCACAAGGGGCCGCCATCGCAGTTATCGGAAAGGTAGGGTTGTTGTTTGTTACGGTTCCGCTTGTCGGCGTCAGTGTGATCGACGTAACGCACTCGCTGACTGTGACGGTTTGCGTGCCCGTGATCGTCGGATTTTGCGTCGAGGTCGCAGTCACGCTAGCAGTCCCGGTCACGGTCCCCGCACTCACTAAGCCGCCAGCCGAGATTGTGGCCGCGTTCGTCGGGGTCGCGCTGATACTCCAGGTCACGGATGGATTTCCCGTGCTGCCATCGTTATAGGTACCGAAAGCAGTCATCTGAATGGTGTTGTTCGTACTCGGGGGAATGAAGATGGTCTGATTCGCGGGTGAGACTGCAATTGTGCTGATGGTTGGATTCACGAAGAATCCGCGGCAGCTTACTGCCAACGCTAATGTGGCCAACGCGGCGATCGCACCGATCAAGCGGAGTTTGGGTTTCATCGAGGACATACGGATTCAGGCTCCTTCAACGCCAGCTTGGTTCTCTTTTGGCCGGCCTGTAAAACCACGCGGGCGGCTCACTTTTTGAAAATCTTAGCAGAGGCGACTCCGCTCTCCGCACACCGAAGTACTTGAACTGCAGCCTGCGAATCAGCGGTTCCGCAGCCAATCCGGAACGACACAACTCCCGCCGTAAGAACGACGGGCTTCGCAAGACTTGCGCAAAACTTGGGTTGAGCAGGTGATTCGGGGGAGGGTCAGCGCTCTGCGACAGCCGGGAACCACGCGCACAAAAAGAATACAACAACGACTTATACTGGTCCACCGTTTCTCGCTCTTTGATCTAGCGCAAAGAGGGGCTGGTTGTCGTAAGTCTTTAAGCCAAAAGGCAAAGTGAGAAGCACGGTCCGCACGAGGCGGACGCCCCGCCAGCTTTCCCTTCGGCTCTGCCGAAAGTCCCCACTTCTGGCAACACCGGCCAGAAATGGGGCACCCCGATCTCGTTCTTCTTCGCGACGTGAAGCCCACGTCAGTACTCACAACGAATTGAAGGTTCTCCTCAGCGATGAGGCTCTTCATGCGGCGGAGCCGGGTGTGCGGCGGGCGGACCGTGATGTGCCGGCGGATTGGAGTGATGCGGAGGATTCCCCGCGCCCCGGTTCGTCTGTGGCGCCGGATTCGAGTGCGGCGTCGAGTTCGAGTTCGGATTCGAGTTCGGCCGCGCCGTGTTGTAATTCGAATTGGGTGAAGTATTGCGATTGTTGTTTCCCGCGTTCGGCGGTGTGAACGGACGGTACCCATTGTTGGATCCGCCGGTTCCGGAATTCGAGCCATTAGCCGGATGACTGGCGTTACTCGAATTCGGTGGAGTAAACGGACGGAATCCATTATTCGACCGGTCCTGCATGCTCGGATTTGCACTGCCGAGATTGCGGTTGGCGTTGTTGGAATTCGTCGGAGTGAATGGACGATTTCCGGTGACCGCGGGTCCGCGCGCCTGCTGTGGCGTCATCGTCGGCGCATGGTAAGTACCTCCAGCTGCCCGCGCCGGAATGGCGGAGTGGCTGCTGAAATCCCCCGGCCTCGCGGTCGCCGCGATCGCTGGCTTGCCTTGATTCACGCTGGCAAAGTTCTGCCGATTCTGGCTGGCCATGGTCTGATGCTGGGTTTGCGACGCCAGCATGGGCGTGTGCTGCTCGTGTTCAGCCATCTGCTCCTGTGCAGTAGGCTGCGCCTTCACGCCGCCTTCGCCGCCGTTGTAGCTGACGTCGTTGACGGTTGTGTTGTTCACGATCACGGTCTTGTTATAGACATTGGTGACATTGGTGACGCTTACGTTGGTCACCGAGCGGTTGTAGTAGAAGTCCCTGCCCCGCCACTCGCCGCCCCCAAATCCCACGCCGCCGTAGCCGAAACCATAGTTAATGCCGCCATAGAAACCGACGTGTGGGCCCCAGTATCCGGGATGCCAGGCATAGAATCCGCCGCCCCAGCCCCACCATCCTGGAGTCCAAAGCATACCCACGGGCGCGACCACCCACGTTCCAGGCACCCAGTAATAGCCATCCATGTCACTCCAGGCCCAGTAGCCCGGAGTCCACATGTAACCCGGGCCGGGACAAATCGGCTGCGCATAAACCGGCAGAGCGGGCGGCCCGATTCGCACCGAAACGAAGACTTGCGCGAACGACGCCGCGGACAAGCTGAAAACTACCGCCGCCACCACGCTCCACCGAACGATTGAGTGATAAGCGCCTGATCGGCAATCCCTGGACCCGTTAAGATTCATGACCATCCCCTCGGTGCTCAAGACATGCAAATGTGCGCGTGCAGCCAATTTTAGGCACAAAGAGCACTCGACACACTGATTACGTTCCTCCGGTGTAAACACTGGACTTTTGCGTATGTTGCTGTCGGAGCAGAGTATTTCGGGTTGTAGAACCTCCGTGTAGGTCCAGACTCTACTGTCATTCAGACGTGGGAAGGGCTGAATCTTGCGGAAAGCGTCGGGATTGATCGAATGGTTGAGAGAAAAGCTGCGGCGAGAAAAAGGCTAATTGACCTTGCGAGCGCGGGCGATCCGGGCGTCAATGGGTTTGCGTCCGGCGAAGCCCTCGTGAGTTCCGTGCCAGTGGGTGATGGCGTTTTCGCCGAGCTTCCAACACAGCAGGATCGTTTCGCCTTCCACCAGGCAGGGAAAATCGAGCAACCCGATATTCAGATCCTTCACCTGCACGCCAATGGAGTCGATTTCAGCGATGGCGTCGCGGGCGCGCTGTTCCGTTTTTACGCGCTCGGCCTTGCGCCGGGCCACCGACACGACGTCCACATGCGTTCCGCCCTGCAGAAAGATGCGATGGTTCAAGGCCTGCTGCTCGGCCTCGACTTCCTCGATGACCTTCTTGGCCGCGATCGCCGTCCGCAACAGAGATTCGAGCACGGGCAGAAGTGACTGCGCTTCATCAAGCGTAAATGTGCGCTCTGACATGGGAATCTCTATTTTACCGCAAGAACAAAAAAAGCGGCTGAGAAACGAAGCGCCCCAGCCGCTGCAGAGGACTGCGAGGAGAGATCTAGTAGGGCAAAATCACCGAGTCGATCACGTGAATCACTCCATTGGAGCAGTCGATATCGGTTTTGATTACGTTCGCGTCATCCACCATCACCTTGCCCCCTTCGGTCATGATCTTCACCTTCTCTCCATTGACGGTCTTGGCCTCGTGCAGCTTCACCACATCCCTGGCCATGACCTTGCCCGGAACCACGTGATAGGTGAGGACCGCGACCAGCTTGTCGTGATTCTCCGGCTTGAGCAGATTCTCCACCGTTCCCGGAGGAAGCTTCGCGAAGGCTTCATCGGTGGGTGCGAATACGGTGAACGGGCCACTGCCCTTTAGAGTGTCGACCAATCCAGCGGCCTGCAGGGCGGTCGCCAGGGTCTTGAAATCGCCGGCGGCGATTGCTGTGTCGACAATGTCCTTCTTTTCCATGCTGCCGGCTGCCGCGGTCAGCGTAAGCGCCAACAGAGTAAGCGCAGTTGCAATGCGTTTCATCGAGTAAGTTCTCCTGTTCCGTCGAGTGATTTTGCTGGAACAGGTTTTATGATCAGGCAAAGTGATTTGATATACATGCAAATTCGACGCGCGCTCGAAGATCGTTTGATTCACACTTCAGAACCGGAGTGCTTCCTGAACTGCGGAGAAAAATGCGAGGAGAGAGGACGGTTTCCGCACGAATTCCTAGCGGAATCGGGCCCCGGAGGGATTGGGGGAATCAGCCGAATTCAGGTCCACGTGCAGCTTTTCTGATGCGGGCACGCTAGGTGGATAGCACTCCCCGTCCCGGCTGTAATTAGTGCAATGCGCGGCGGCGTCGGGACGACGCGGGGACTGCGCGAATTGCCAGATCTCGGCAAAAGAAACGCCGCTGCTGGCCGGCCCGGGTGGACGGGGCGAAAAACTGCAGCCGGGAGCTGGCGGGCAGGCGTCGTTGGTCACCCAGTACACGATTTGGCGGCGCCCCGCGTTCGTGCGGATGTCCTCGGCGGTCACGATGTTGCTGCCGTCCTGGGCGGCCATTCCGGAACAATAGATTCCCGCGCGAAATCCTGCGGCAGCGACGCCATCAACCCAGGCGTGGATGTAAGCCCTTTGCTCGGGCAGCATGCGGCCGCCCTGCTCCTGATCGAGAAAGATAATGGTTCCTCGCGGGAAGCCTTCACGAAGCGCGGTCACCGTGGCCGCTTGCGCGTCGCTGTGGCCAAGCCGTGAAGCGTTGCTGACGGATTTCAGCTGGGCGTAAAGACGGCCATTGAATAGCACGAGGAATCCGAATCCCGCAGCCTCCAAAGCCGCCCGGTGCCCGACCCAGCTGTTGGCATTTTCGCCGGGAGGATTATTGAGCCAGTAGCCCGAGTACGCGAAAGTCTGGCGCAGAGTCTTCAGATTGGCATCACCCGGATAGTCGTTGCGATCGAAACCGAGATATGACGATTCCGATTGCGCGGTGCAGAATAGGGCCACTGCGATGCAAAACCATCCGAGAACAAAGATCCATCTCACGCACTGATCTTACTTCAGAGGCGCGTAATCTGAGTCGCTCGCGCGGAATGCGCCAGGATTTCGTACATCTCCATCGGGTCCAACCGGACGACAGAAATTCTGTAGAACTGGAATCGGTACATAGCCCGACGCAACCTCGCGACGCGTCATGGGAGGTGCCATAGTGCAATTGGCTCTCGGCGCCTGTTTGCTTTTTGCGCCAACCCCAGCTTCCCCTGGAGGATTCCATGACTTCCGGTTCACTTGGTTCACCGACAAAGCAGATTGCCGTATTGGTGATGATCGGCCTGATGGCGAGCGTGGGCGTCGCCACGCTGTCTAACGCGCAAGCGACGGCCGCCAGTTACGCGATTCTCAGTGCAGCCGATGTGAGCATGAAAAATCGCGTCAACATTTTCCAGGTAAGCGCCTCCCCCGGGAGTTGCCCCGGATCGGTTGGATGTAAGGGTGATGTTGGCGGCACGACGGTATTGATGGGCCGAGGAAATGCCGCAGCCCCCGACACCATTGCTGGAGACGTGATTGCTTCGGAAACGTCCCTGCAAGGGTTGGATTGCGCCAACAATGCCCCGGGGACGACGGCAATCTGCCTGGGCAATGACAGCGAAATCGCCGGGGCATGCGTTACTGGCGGCGGCTCGGTCAGTTCTCCCAGCGAGTGTGCAGGCGGCACAGCCGCCAGTGGGCAAAGCGCCGAAGTCACTACACAAATGCCCAACGCACTCTCGAATATGACATCACTGTCCACGGCCCTGGCCGGGTTAGTGCCGACGCAAACTCTCTCCGCCATTGTGATCGGCGTTCGAGGCAACGCGATGATATCGTCTGCCGGCGGCCTGAACGTGATCAGTGTGCCTTCGATCGCCTCCGGCACAAATTCCACTTTGACCTTGAACGGATCAGCCACGGATCTTTTCGTGATTAATGTTGGCAACAGTTCGAATCCCGGTAGCCTGCAGATCGGCAATGGCGCGGCAGTTGTTCTGAGTGGCGGCATCACGCCAGATCGAGTGATCTTCAACTTGATCGGCTCAGGCACGGCGGCGCAGTTGGGGAATCACACAGCGTTCAACGGATCGATTCTTGCGCCGCAGGGTCAATTCACCTCCGGCGACGGCGACACCCCGAACCCTGTGCTGATCAATGGAGCTCTGCTCTTTGGCGAGAGCATCTCGATCGGCAACAACACCAATCTGTACTTCTATCCCTTCGCTGGGACGGGTACTGGAGGAAGCACGGGTGGAACAACCAGTACGACGTCAGCCTCGTAGCTGTGAACGAAACCCGCGCCGCGCGTCCGTTCCCCCTGCGGCGCGGGAAATTTATTTGGGCGTTAAGGGCAGAATCTCATTGCGGCGACTCCAAAAATAAACCGCCAAAACGCCCATCGTCAGCACCAGCCCGGCTCCGAATTCTGTCGTGATATAGAGAACACGTCCCACCGGCCGCGTCATTCCGTCGAAGATTACCTGGATAAATGCGTTGTGACTGGCATGCAGGATCGCGGAGGTCCACACGCTGCCCGACTTCAGCCGCAGCCAGCCCCAGATGAAGCTTGCCGCAAACACCATGAGCGTGAAACAGGTCAGAGCGTACGCTGGTGAGGTGCCCGCGTTGTAATCGGCGAACAGCAGGATCGGATAATGCCAAATCGCCCAGACGGCTCCCATGAGAAAACAAGCTGCAGTAAAACCAGTCTGCTGGGCCAGTCGGGGAAACAGAAACCCGCGCCATCCGATTTCTTCTCCGAGCGTCCGTGCCATGCCGCCGACAACACCCACACTCGCATAAAGAGGCACGCCCAGGAGCAAAGCATTCAAGCGCGGCGCGAACCCAAACGATTGCCCAACTTGCGTTACGAAATCGGAGTAAGCGAACGATCTGCGAATGAAAATCCAAACCGCGATGTAGACAGGAAGTGCATAAAGGATCGGAATCAGATAAGACCATCCCTGATACCGCGCCGGACGCCAGTTCCAGCCTAGAGTTCTCAGATCGATCCGAAACAGGCGGCATGTAGCGAACGCCGCCAGACCGGGACACCACATGAGGAAAGCAGAAACCAGACCATTTCCCACACCGATGTGCCCACTGTGAATGATGATGTAGTAAGGCAAGCTGGAGAAAAGAAAGGCAAGCAGTAACAACGTTAGAATTTGCTGGGTTCGCGGCCGCATATTCGTCGGCATGTTAGACGTACTGCCCGAATAATGGTAAGACCGATGATCAACCGCCGATATGCACCATCGTCCTTGAAGCCGGCACAAAGTCCGCTTCGCCGATGTGGTGGCGCTCTTCTTTTTTCATCACCACGACGCGGATCCATTCGGCTAATTCTTCGTCGCTCGCTCCGCGCTGCATCTGGGCATAGAGGTCGTGATCCCAGACAGAGAACAGGCAGGTGCGAATCTTGCCGTCGGAGGTGATGCGGATGCGGCTGCAATGTCCGCAGAAGGGATGGGACACGGGGGCAATGATTCCGATCTCGCCAATGCCGTCATCGAACCGATACCGGCGGGCCGTCTCGGAACGCTCGTGAGGAATTTCAACCAGCGGGCGGTACTCGGCCATGCGCGCCAGAATTTCGTCGAGTGTCACCACGGTCGCAGGCGACCATACGCGGTCTTCTTCGAGCGGCATGAATTCGATGAAGCGCACGATCACTCCTTCTTCGCGCGCGAACATACCAAAAGGAATGATCTGGTCTTCGTTGAACCCGCGCATGAGCACGCAGTTAACCTTCACCGGGCCAAGGCCGGCCTTGCGTGCGGCGCGAATTCCTGCAAGCACATTGTCAAATCCGCTGGGAACGCGGGTGATGCGGGCAAAGCGATCGGGATCGACGGCGTCCATGGAAACGGTCACGCGCGTGAGCCCGGCATCTTTCAGAGGCTGCGCCACATCGGACAGTAGATGCCCGTTAGTCGTGAGTGCAATCTCCAGGTGATTTGGGAAGGCCACGGTCTCAGCCGTGCCGCTGGTAGCGGGAGCACTTGAGGGCTTTAGCCCCAGAGGCCTGAGTTTCGCCAACTCTCGCACGAAAGCCACCACACCGTTTCGCAGCAGCGGTTCCCCGCCGGTCAGGCGAATCTTATTGATGCCCATCCCGACCAGCACCCTGGCCATGCGCAAGTAATCTTCAAACCGAAGATCTCCATACAGGGCCCCTTCATTTCCCGTCCGGCAGTAAACGCACCTGTAATTGCAGCGGTCGGTGATGGAGATCCGCAGGTCGGTGATGGCGCGGCCGAATTTGTCCTGAAGAAGCATGCGGTAATCAGCATTCAGCTACGGTTCGGCACTCAGCAAATTCCAACCCATGAAGGCTGAATGCTGAAAGCTCTTTTGCAGAAAGGAATCACGAGGCGGGAAAATCCCGGCAGGTGTTTCCTTTCCAATGCGCACAAAGCGCGGGAGGCGCCGGCGTTTCCACCAGCACCCTCGGAATGTGACGTGAGCTCTCGCTCGCGTACCCATTCCTCGCCGCCGCAGCCGGGGGTACCCCGAAAGGCCAAGGCGGTCGGAAACTTCTCCTATTATAGATTGCCTGGGCTACTGCGTGTGAGCCGCCGCTAATTCCGGCCTGGTAGCCTCGAGCCGGCTGAGAATCCCCTTTGCCCTGGTTTGAATGATCAACTGCTTCATGCGCTCGCGGTCTTTGGCGGGCCACATTTCCTCCAGGGTTTCCCACGCCTGCTTTTCGCGCCCGCTGTAGAGATACGAAAGGACAATCTCCAGCACTACTTTTCGCGCGTCGCGAAAATCGGCTTCCAGGAACTTCTCAATCGAGCCTTCCGCAATTTTGGCGCGCGCCAGGGCAATCTCGGAGTCGTATTGCTCGCTGAATTCGGGACTCACGTCGTGCAAGCCGCTGCGGCCGACCTTCAGCGCCACTCGTGGGAACGGGGAGCAGGCGAAGCACAATCCATCGAAGTTATGGAAGCCGCCGTCACTGGTCATGATGCGGTATTCATGGCTGGCTGGATCGTGGAAAAAGAAAAATGGCGCCTCGTTCTCAATCGCAGGCAGGAGAAGCGGCGGCTCGCCCAGACTCACCAGTTTGTATGTGTAACAGCAGGCATCTCCCGAGCGACCTTCGAGAATCAAAGCCGGGTTCCCGTCCCCAAAAATATGCTGTCCCGTCCCCTCATAGATGGAAAGCGTGCGATCTTCATACAAGAACGTTTCGCGTCCTAAAGAGTCGATGAGGTACGCACGGCACAGCGGAACTCCCGATTGCGAGGTCGGAACGGGCGCCAGCCGCACTTTGTAATTGCCTACCGAGGTGAGCACTGTCGGTCCAGACTCGCGGCAGGCAAGGGCTTCGACTTTCTTCCATGTGGGGCGCGGCCACTCGGCTTGCGCCTGCAACCACGAGGATGTGAGAGCCAGCGCGATAACGAGCAGGAGGCGCATGGGCGACTTTCAGGACTGAAGTGGCGGCTTCATTTCATCGCTTGCTCAATGGCCGCTTCCGCCATCGGCGCCATGACTTTGAATCCGGCAGCATTTGGATGCAACCCATCGTCGGCGAGATCTTTCTTCAGCATGCCTTTTTCGTCGACCAGTGCAGAGAAGTAGTCAAGATAAATGATTTCGTTCTTGGCGCAGTAATCCTTTAGCCAGGTGTTCAGCTGGAGAATTCTTGCTGGCGGCCGCTGCGCGAAAAAGTCTTTGGATTTTTCGGTGTAGTTGTGCACCGGCAGGATCGACGAAAAGACCAGATGTATATTGTGCGCACGCGCCAGATCGGCCATGGAGGCCAGATTCGCTTCGATGTCCTCGTTGCGGATGGGACCGGTGTTGCCTGCGATGTCGTTGGTGCCTGCCAGAATCACGAGAACTCCTGGATCCAAATCGATCACATCCTGGCGAAACCGCACCAGCATCTGGGAGGTCGTCTGGCCGCCAATGCCTCGGTTTACATAATGCTTGCCGGGAAAATAATCGTCCAGCTTCCACATGTCGGTGATGGAGTCACCAAAGAAGACGACGCGCTTCTCCCCGGCCGCGGGCGGTCCCAGAGAAGCATCGGCCTCGCGATAGCGGGACAGTTCCCCGAAATCGTCGGTGAATATCGCAATCCGATGCGCCCGGTATTCATCGAGGCCCGCAAAGCCAGTAGTGGGAATGCCGGGGGTCGGCACGGGTTGCTGAGCGAATACGCTGGTCAGTGTAAACAACACTAGACAGACAGTGCGCAGGATCATCATCAGTTTTCCCCAATCCAGAATCATTCCTGTGAATCCGTTGCCACCGAACTATATGCTTACATGCCGTCGTAATTCGGGCCGCCGCCGCCTTCCGGGGGAACCCAGGTGATGATCTGATAGGGATCGGCGATGTCGCAGGTCTTGCAGTGCACGCAATTCGACGGATTCAGGCTGATGCGCTTGCCGTTGGGCTGGCTTGAATCATCCACCATTTCATAGACATTCGCCGGGCAGAAATTCTGGCAGGGGCTGCCGAATTCTTTCACGCAGCGCGCGTTACAGATGTTCGTATCGTGGATGACCAGATGCGCAGGCTGATCCTCTTCGTGCTTTGTGCCGGAGTGATAGAGATCGGTGAGCTTATCGAATGTCAGCTTTCCATCGCCCTTGGCGGGCCCGAGTAGATGAGCTTCGTCTCCCCCGTCAGCGGGCAAATCGGCCAGCTTCCGCATGCGTTCGTATCCCGCAACTGCTGGGTATCGATTGCGCAGCCCGCGTCCGCCGGTCACCATCTGCAGTCCGGTGTGGAACATGCCGGCGAACATCCCGTGCTCGAATCCCTGGTGCAGGTTGCGAACTTTCCACAGCTCTTCTTTGATCCAGCTGGAGTCAACTTTCTTCTGGAACTCGCCAAGAGTCGCCGACGACGAATCGTTCTTCATCAGAGCGTGGAACGCCGTTTCCGCCGCCAGCATGCCACTCTTGATCGCCAGGTGAATCCCCTTAAGCCGCGCGGAATTTAGAAAGCCGGCGGTGTCGCCGATCATCATCCATCCGTTGCCCGCCACCGGCGGAATGGCCCACCAGCCGCCGTAAGGCATCGACTTCGCGCCGTAGCGAATCATCTTGCCGCCCTCAAGCAGCTTCGCCACCCACGGATGCTGCTTGAAATCCTGCAGCACGTGTTGCGGGTCGAGGCGCGGATCAGGATAGTCGAGGCCGGTCACGAATCCGAGCGAAACGACGTTGTCTTTCGAGCCATAGATCCATGCGCCACCGTATTCTTTCGTGGTCAGCGGCCAGCCCATCGTGTAGATCACTTCGCCTTTGGCGATGCGCCCGGAGGGAACTTCCCAGAGCTCTTTGACGCCGACGCCGTAAGTCTGCGGATTCGCATTTTTCGCGAGATCAAATTTCTGAATGAGCTGTTTGGTGAGTGATCCACGCGGGCCTTCCGCGAGAATGACGACCTTGGCCTGCAGGTCGTATCCCGGCTCGAAATTCGATTTCTGATGACCTTCCTTGTCGACGCCCTTGTCGTCGGTGCGCACGCCGGTAACGCGGTCGCCTTCGAAGAGAAGTTCGGAGCCGGCGAATCCGGTGAAGATTGTGATCCCGGTTTCTTCGACTTTACTGCCCAACCACTTCACAAATTTATTCAGCGAGATAACGTAGTTACCGTGATCGCGCAGGAATGGCGGGGTAATGGGGAGCTTGAACTTGGATTTCTCGGTGAGGAAGTAAACGCCTTCTTTGCTGACCTCGGCATCAAGCGGCGCTTCTTTTTCGAATCCAGGCAAGAGTTCGCGCATGGATCGCGGATCAAGCAGCGCACCCGAAAGACAATGCTGGCCGATCTCGCGGGCCTTCTCGAGCACGTAGATATTTTCTTTGCTGATCTGCGAGTCAGGATGCGCAGCGTTATGCTCGTCGATCAACTGCGCCAGCCGCAGTGCACACGCCATACCTGCGGGCCCGCCACCGACAATGACTACATCGGCGGGCATCTGCGGCCGTTCAATTCCTTCGATCGGTTTCCGGAAAACTAACATAGGAAATCTCGGGCCCGGATCAGCATGGATTTACCCCAATCAAGCTCTCGAAGGTTATCTCTGCCCATCCGCCTGAATCCTTGGGACAGCTATCCTGCCTTTGCCTTCTTCACTTCTTCGATGAGCGGCGGCACGATGTCGAACAGATTGCCGACCACCGCGTAATCGGCAATTTCGAAAATTGGAGCTTCGGAATCCTTGTTCACCGCAATGATGGCGCGCGAGCCTTTCATCCCGACAATGTGTTGAATGGCGCCACTGATGCCGAGCGCCAGATAAAGCTTGGGCGCGACTGTTTGGCCCGACGATCCGATCTGTCGATCCATAGGCAACCATCCGGAGTCGCAGATTGGGCGGGAGGCCGCGAGGTCTCCACCGAGTGCATCGGCAAGCTGCTTCGCGATGTCAATATTTTTCTGCTCTTTGATGCCGCGGCCGACCGCCACGATGATCTCTGCCTGCGTGAGGTCGACTGCCTGCTTGGCCTCTTTGAAGACTTCCTGCGGCTTGTTGCGCACGACACCATCGGCGATTTCCACGTTCACCGTTTCCACCGGAGCCGCGCTGGCACCGGCTTCGGCTTTGTCTCCGCGGAATGCGCCATTCTGAAATGTCGCAAACCACGGCGCCTCGCCGGCAAAACTCACGTCAGCCGCCAATTTGCCCTGAAACATTTGGCGCGTGAAAACCAACCTGCCGCTTTCGTGCTTGAACCCGATGCAGTCGCTGATGACGGAGCGCCCCATCGCCGTCGCGAGTTTGGGAACGAAATCGCGCACCTGGTACGTATGCGGCATGAGGACCAGCTTCGGCTGTTTCGCGGAAAGAAACTGCTTCAGGCCGGCGGCGAATGCGTCGGGGGTGTATGGCTCAAGCTTGGGCGACTCCACCGCGTAAACTTTGGCCAGCTTCTTGCTCGCGACTTCATTGGCAATTGAGGCGGCCGAACTGCCCACCACGGCGGCTTCGAGCGACCAGCCGGTTGCGGCGGCGATCGCTTGCCCGGCCGTGATGGTTTCCCAGGAAACGCGGTTTAATTTGCCTTCGCGCTGCTCAACAACCACAAGGATCGAATCTGACATATTCAGTTCTCACTTGACTCGCGGCTTCGGCCAAATGCCTGCCGAGCTTTGCTCGGCTGGACAGCCGATGGCGGCTGTCCCTACGTACCATTCACATCACGCGCAGTTCGTTGCGCAGTTTATCCACCAGCTTCTTCGCAATTTCTCCCGCTGGTCCTTCGATGTATTCCGTCTTCTTCGTTTTCTGCGGTACATATAACCGCTCGATTTTTTGCAGATTGTTGCCGATCGCCGACTGCACCTCGGACATCGGCACTTTCCGCAGCGGCTTGTTCTTCGCCTGCTTGATGCCGATCAGCGTGGCATAGCGCAGCTTGTTGATGCCCGATTGAATGGTCAGCACCGCCGGTAGCGGCATGTCAACGTACTGAAAATATCCGGCTTCCAACTCGCGCTTCACGCGAATGCCGGAATCTGTCTTCTCGATCTGCATGATGATCGTGGCGTGCGGCCAGCCCAGCAGTTCCGCCAGAATTACGCCAGTCTGTGCATAGCCGTAATCGTCGGATTGCAGCCCCGTGAAGATCAGATCGAATTTTTCGTCTTTAATGGCCGCGGCGATCGCCTTGGCGGTATTGAACGCATCCAGCCCGACGAACTTATCGTCTTCCAGATGAATGGCCCGATCGGCTCCCTTCGCGAGCGCCTCGCGCAACACCTGCTGCGCCCGCGCCGGCCCGCTGGTAACAACAACGACTTCGCCCGTGTGCTTCTCTTTCTGCCGCAGCGCCTCTTCCAGCGCGTAGGCGTCGGGCTCATTCACTTCATAGGAAACGTCTTCGCGAATCCAGGTGCCCGATTCGTTCAGCTTCAGCGGGGCATCTTTTTGCGGCACCTGCTTCATGCAGACCAGGATTTTCAAGTGACGACTCCTTACTGCTTGGATGATTCCTGTGAAAACTCGTCAGTATAAATGAGCACGCGCTGTAGTAGGAAACAGGGGTTTGTGATCTCAATCACAGACTATCGCATCTCGTCACGTCAGCATGGCCGAGGATGCCTGTACCAGACCAAATCTTCTCGGCGATGCGGCAAAGCATCATCGACGGCGCACCCGATACCTCGCTTTATCTCGCTCAACAAGCCGTCGATTCCGCTATTCCGCCCTTGGATGCCATCAATCAAGGCTACGTTGCGGGGATGCAGGCGGTCGGAGAGCTTTTCGCGCGAGGACAGATGTTTTTGCCGGACATGATGGCTTCCGCCGAGGCCATGCGCACCGCCATGTTGGTGCTCGACCCGGAACTGAAAAAGTCGGGTGCCGAACGCCCTATGGCGGGAGTCGTCGTGCTCGGAACAACCAAGGGCGACATCCACGAGATCGGGAAAACTCTGGTAGGAACGTTGCTGACCGCCCATGGCTTTCAAGTTCACGATCTGGGGGTGGATGTCTCCGCGGAAAAGTTTGCCGAGAAAGCGCACGAATTGCACGCCGATATCGTTGGGGTTTCGGCATTGCTGACGACCACGATGCGCAACCAGAAGACCGTGATCGAAACACTCGATAAGGCCATTCTGCGCTCGAAAGTCAAAGTCATGGTTGGAGGCGCACCCGTCACGCGCCGCTGGGCGGAAGAAATCGGCGCCGATGGCTATGCCAAAGATGCCATGAGCGCGGTCGCCCTCGCGCAAGAACTGATGCAGCAAAAGCTGCAAGAGACCATCCAACCGATTGAGAACCGCTGGGAAGATATAGAAGAGCAGCCAACAGGCCGGCGAGACTGAATGCGACCCAAACTTCAACTTCTCGACAAAGCGTTGATCGAGCGCATCCTCGAAGAGGCCTTCGAGCTCATCGACGATCCTGGCATCCGCGTCGCGCCCTACGTGGTCGATCTTCTGCGCAGTGCCGGCATCTCCGTCATCGAGGAAGTCGCCCATATTCCCGAAGCATTGGCTCGACGACTGCTTGAGCTTGCACCGCGCGGTTTCTGCCTCTATGACCGTGGAGGCATGCCAGCCGTGCGTTATGGCGGAGACGATGTCCACTTCGATCCCGGCTCATCGTGCTTGAACATTCTCGATTCAGCCACACAGCAGCCTCGTCCGGCGGTCGCCGCGGACCTCGTACGCATGGTGCAAGCTACCGAAATGCTGCCGCAGTTCGCGGCGCAATCCACGGCGATGGTCTGCAATGACATACCGCAAGAGATCGGCGACTGGTATCGCCTCTTGCTGGTGCTCTGGTATTCGGAGAAGCCGGTGGTTACCGGAGCGTTTTCGGCGTCCAGCCTGCACACGCTGTTGGAACTTTTGGCGATCGAAAGCGATGGCGCAGAGGTGCTGCGACAGCGGCCACGCGCGATTTTCGACGTATGCCCCTCGCCGCCGCTGAACTGGTCGGCGTTCGCCTCGCAGAATCTGGTCGATCTGGCGCGAGCGGGAGTTCCCGCGGAAATCGTGAGCATGCCCCTGGCGGGCGCAACCGCCCCGGTGACCCTGGCGGGATCGGTGGTCCAACATGCCGCCGAATGCATCAGCGGTATCACAATTCACCAGCTTGCCAACCCGGGAGCGCCCATCGTCTGGGGAGCCGCGCCGGCCATCTTCGACATGCGCACCGGAAAAACCCCCATGGGAGCAATCGAAACCGCCATGCTCGATGTAGCGTGCGCAGAGGTTGGAAAATATCTTGGCCTACCGACTCACGCCTACATGGTCGCCGGCGATGGCCGCGTGATCGACGCGCAGGTCGAAATGGAGAGCGGCATGTCAGCCGTCATGGGGGCGCTGGCCGGCATTAACATGATCTCGGGGGCCGGCATGCTGGATTTTTTGGCATGTCACAGCCTTGAGAAACTAGTGATCGATGCCGAAGCCATCGCTTCGGCGCAGCGACTGATTGCCGGCATTGAACCGCGCACTGCGTCCCTCGCCATCGACATGTTCGCGAAGACAGGCCTGCATGGGGATTTCCTGAAACTGAAAGAAACGCGCGACCTCTTCCGCAAAGAGCAGCACTTTCCTTCCGCCATTATCGATCGCGGCCTTCCCGCCCCCGATGGGGCCATGCCCGATATTCTGGATCGCGCCCGGCAGAAAGTCGAGGAATTGCTCTCGATTTATGAACGTCCGGCCATGCCGGCCGATTGCGCGCAGGAACTGATCGCGTTTGCGCAGAGCGAGGGAAAGAAAGCAGGGCTGAATGGGTTACCCGAAATCGTCAGACCCGAGTATGCGCGTGAGGCGGGACTGACAAAGTAGTGCGGAGAGTGAGGGCTCGAGGGAAAACCGCACTTCCCCTTTGTGGGCAGCGCTCCCCTTCAAGGCGCTGGGAAAAAATGTGGGAGCGTCTTTCAGGGTCGCGTCAGACGCGCGCAGTGTCGGGGCTTTAGCTCCAGTGCTTCACTCTGTGATTACCGTGGACTGTCCGGAAATTTCAAACCGCTTGCGGCAGCGCATGTTCTTGCAGGCCATCATATCGTCCTTGCGAACCATGTAAGAACGCGCCTTGGCAAAGCGGGCACGATCGCGCTCATCGGCGCGTCCGGATAGTTGGCGCTTTTTGGTGCGGACCACCCAGGTCACTTCGTATTCCGCGGCCTGGTGGCAATGCGGGCAATTCAGAGTGGCAGGCTTTTTTTCCTGCCGTTCATCGAAAAATTCTCGTTCTTCCATAACTTATGTCGGGACAGCCGCCTCGGGTGTCCGGCGAACCGCAGGTTCGCAGCCATCGCCACAAACTACGATTATTGCAGGTTTGTGAATGGCAAGCTATGGCAACATAGAAATTATTAGCCCACAGGCATGCCCCGCAAGAAGAAACCAAAACGCTTCCAGGCCGTCACTGCCGTGAAGGAATTGGCGCGCGAGCGTGTGGGAACGCCACCGGCTCAGAAGATTGTCGTCGAGAAAAAGAAGAAACCGGAGAAGCACAAACCTACGCTGGGCAGACTGCTGGGAGAGAGTGAATAGCTCCGAACGGAAGTCAGGCTAATTGAACGTTGCCGTCACATTCGTGGCGCCCACAACAGTCACCATACAAGGATTCGTGGTCGCCGGGGTATTGCAACCACTCCAACCGCCAAATGTAGAAGAACCGGTGGGAGTGGCCGTCAATGACAGTACCGTGCTGCTTGGGAAGAGCGTGGCGCACAGCTGCGCCGAACTCGCGCAACTGAGGCCTGCCGGTGAGCTGCTTACCGTGCCGGCTCCATTTCCAGCGAAGGTAAGAGTTACTGGCAGGCCGGTCCCACCGCCGCCTCCGCTCCCCCCACTGCTGCCCGTTGGGCACACTACATTTGCGGTCATGTAGCCATTCACAATCGCTCCAGATGAGGAAATGCCACCGACACTCTTGTTTGTTTCGACGGCGGCTGAGATAAGAGTGTTACCGCAGGCGTTGCCAGTAACAGTAATTAGCGCAGTTGAGTTCACGGTGACCATCTGCGGAGTATTCGACGTCCAAGTCGCCTGGTCGGTGATGTCTTTTGTGACAGGCGGATGGATGTAGCTTCCAAGAGCTTGCAGCTGAACCTGTGCTCCGGCATCCTGGCTAAGAGCGATATTCGCCGCTCCGAACGTTTCCGTTGCCGGCTGAATCTGAATCGACACCAACTCCTGATCCCGCCCGCAGCTCATTACATTCAATAGGCCCGCAGCCAGCGCTACAAGCACACCAAAACTGACCCACTTCCCTTTCATCAAGAACTCCTGGAGGTCTCGCGCCGTGACAACGCCCGCCCGGCGACTGGATGGGCTCACTGTAGGTCAAAAACCGGCGAAAAATCAATAGCTCGGAAGGGACAACGTCAACCCCGCACGGCCTCCGCCACCGCGCTGGCGAACTCCTTCACGTCCGCTTCGGTCGTATCGAACGAGCACATCCACCGTACAATGCACTCTTCTTCGATCCACGGATAAAAGAAGTACCGCTGCTTGATCTTCTCGATGGCATGCCGCGGAATTTGCGCGAAGACACCGTTTCCCTCCACTTTCCATACGATCCGCACCTGCGGAATGCGGCGCACCTCCTGCTCGAGCAGACGAGCCATTCGGTTGGAGTGCTCGGCGCTCCGACGCCACAGATCGTTGGTCAGCAGCGCTTCAAATTGCACCGCAATGAAACGCATCTTCGACGCCAGCTGCATACTTTGCTTTCGCAGGAACAGGAAATCTGCGCTCAAAGCACGATCGAAAAAGACAACCGCCTCGCCGCCCAAAATTCCATTCTTTGTGCCGCCAAACGAAAGCACGTCCACACCCAGATCGCGCGTGGCTTGCCGCAAGTTCTGTCCCAGAGTGGCCGCGGCATTTGCAATCCGCGCCCCGTCCATGTGCATAAACATGTTGTGCTCGTGCACAAACTCGGCAAGCGCGCGAATCTCCTCCGGACGGTAGACTGTTCCCATCTCAGTCGCCTGGGTTATAGAAACCACCCGCGCCTGCACATGATGCTGGTCGCCGACCCCGTGATACGCATGACGGACGAGATCGACCGTGATCTTGCCATCCTGATGCGGCAATGGAATCAGCTTGCATCCGGTATGCTTCTCGGGCGCGCCGCATTCGTCGGTGTAGATATGTGCGTAGTCGCTGCACAGCACCGCATGATAGGGGCGATTCAGCGCCAGTAAGCCCAGAACATTGGCACCCGTGCCATTGAAGGTGAAGAAGACCTCGATGCCCGGCCCGAAGTGTTCCTCGAATTTCGCCACGGCCGAGCGCGTATACGGATCATCTCCGTACGCGACCACATGCCCCTCGTTGGCGCGTGCAATCGCCTCCATCACCTCCGGGTGCACTCCGGCATTATTATCGCTGGCAAAATTGCGTGTTGGCTTGGCAAGAACCTGTGGCATATCGAAACAATGTAGCAGAGCTTGCCGCCATTGGCGCACCCTGCTCGATCCCCTCGCTCTCATCTGTAGCGTGTGATCGGGAATTACGTGTGATCGGGAATTACCGCATCAGATATCGACCCAGAATTCCGCCCAGCGTGTCCTGCAGGCCGTGCGCAATCATCCCGGGACGCAGACTCCTGCGCCAGAGCGCCAGCAATCCGAAGAGAATTCCGTATACCGATATCAAGAGCATGTATTTCCACCCCTGATATCCGTGGGCGGCGCCGAAGACAAGTCCCTGCAGCACGATTCCGCCCGCCGTCGCCCGCGTCAAAGCGCTGAACTGGCGCTGCAGGTAACCGCGGAAAATCAGCTCTTCGCAAAATCCCGCAGTCAGCGACATCAATACCCAAACGATGAGTTCCGAGCCGCTCTGGGGCAGCACGCTTTTGAGCGTTTGATTCGGACTCGCCTTCAGCAAGTGCCCAAGGCCATTGAGAATTCCGCCGCCGCAGACGACCATGAATGCCAACCCGATGCCCAAATCGCGGAATATCTCGCGCGCGCTCGCCCATCGGCCGCCAACGATCTCTGATATGCGGAAACCCCGGCGCTTCATGCTGAAGGCGATAAAGGCGACGATCGCCCATTCGGTGATAATGACGACAATGTAGTTGCTGAGCTTTGCACGAGGAGTGGCCGCGAGCCGATTTCCCGCCCTTGCGCTTGCCCAAGACATCCCGAACAGAACCAGCAGCACCACGAGCGTGTGCCAGACCGGAGCGATCGCGCCGTGCGTGGAATCGGAGGTCCTGTGACCCGGGTTGGTGCCTCCAATGCTGAGATTGTCGTTCACGTTGGTTTCTCTCCCTGACCGCTCGACCTGCTACTTGGCTGGATCATTGTTCTCCACAGGAATCAGCATGTAGCTCACGAACGCCACGTGCTTGCTATCCGGCGACCAGGATGGCACGTTGATCGTTCCCTGCCCTCCGAAGAGTTTTGCGAGGACAGTGATTTTCTGGTCGGCGAGCGACATCAGCCGCAACATCACGTCCTTATTTTCGGGATGGCCAGTCACATCCGCCGAGTAGGTGAGAAACACCATCCACTGGCCGTCGGGCGAAATATGCGGGAACCAATTGTTGAGATCGTCGGAGAAGACCTGCTCCTGATCGCTGCCGTCCGGCTTCATCCGCCAAATCTGCATGTGACCGGTGCGCTCGGAGTTGAAGTAGATATATTTGCCGTCCGGCGAATATTCCGGACCATCGTCGAGGCCCTTAGCTATCGTGAGTCGCGTCTCGTGGGGCGCGGACGTCCCCGCCCGCGTCTCCGCTGGCAGGGTATAAATGTCGAAATCGCCATCCCGCTGGCCGACGAAAGCGAGCGTCTTGCCATCCGGTGACCACCCATGCCAGTACGACGGCGAGTTCTGGGTGATGCGTCTCGGCTCCCCGCCTGCGATCGGAACGATGTAGACCAGCGATTCGTGGTTCCCCTGCGAATTATCACTGATCGCCAGTTGTGTGCTGTCGGGAGAAATGCCGTGGTCATTATTCAAGCGCGTAGCGAATCCCGTATCGATCTTCACAGGCTGACCGCCATCCACCGAAAGACGTTCCAGACGCCCATCTCGATTGAACAGAAATGCCTTGCCGTCGCGTGTCCAATTCGGAGCCTCAAAACGGCCAGGCGATATATAGGAGACCCGGCGGTCGGCGGAGTCGATGGGCACGGTCTCTAGAGTGCTGTAAAGGATCGGATTTCCCGCCGGCGCCGGTGGAGGCTGAATGAGCTTCACATTCGAGAAGACTGCCTTCTCGACCACATCTTTATCGTGCGAACAAACGCCCAGTCCCACATAAAACGGACCCTGCAACGGTATGCGTAACCATCCTCCGGCGACCTGGAGTTTTCCGTGAGCATCATCAGCCAGCGACATGTACACGTAGTCTCCACGCTTGCTGATTTCTAAGTGCGCCGGGCCGGAAGTATTCGATTGTATTTCGCGGGTAAGCGCGCCTTTCTCATCGCGGTATTGCAGCGAAGTCAACCCGCTGGCATGGAGGGCAACGTCGGCGTACACGGAATCGGGATCAAGGCTTTGACGCAGCATCAGAACCGCTTTCTTGTGCTCATTGCCCGTCTTGGTTAGAAAACTGATGTCAGCGCGGAGGTCCACGTCTCCCGTCATCGTCTTCCATACAAAGTGAAAAGCGTCGCTTGCCATCCACATGTTCTCGCCACTGCCCGCAATCGTATAGGTGGCCTTGGCGGGCTCGAACTCGACCGACCCCGGATGCAGCACCGTGCCGACATCGCCGTCAGATTGGAAAATTCCGACAGTAGCGGAATTCTGCGAGACAACAGGAGAAGCGGGGAGAAATACGAACAGGAATAACCAGGCCAATAACTCCAGTTGACGATTTCGCATGGATCCTCCAGCAGATGAAAAATGACGCATGCTTCGCGAACCGGAAATTGTAGTCCGATTGCCTCGGACTCGTACCACATCTACCAAATGCCGATCACTTCTGGTACAAAGTCTGCCATGAGTTCAACACGAATGTGTTCATCGTTACTTTTTCTTTGTCTCCTGAGCACTTTTCTCATCGCGCAACAGGAACACTCTCCTTCCGCCAATCTCGCCCAGACCCCTCCCATGGGCTGGAATTCCTGGAACAAGTTCGCCTGCAATGTTAGTGAAGACATGATCAAAAGCATGGCCGATGCCATGGTGAAATCCGGCATGAAGGATGCTGGGTACACCTATGTGAACATCGACGATTGCTGGCAGGTGCGCCGCGATGAGCACGCCAACATCGTGGCCGATCCCGAACGCTTTCCCCATGGCATGAAGGCGTTGGGTGATTACATTCATTCTTTGGGATTGAAATTCGGCGTCTACTCGGATGCAGGCACGAAGACCTGCGCCGGACGTCCCGGCGGTCTCGGCCATGAGTACCAGGATGCCTTGCAATATGCCGCATGGGGAGTGGATTACCTGAAATACGACTGGTGCAACACAACGACGCAAGATGCGAAGGCCTCGTACGCCAACATGCGCGCGGCGCTCGACGCTTCCGGCCGCCCGATCGCGCTCAGCATCTGCGAATGGGGAACGGCGAAGCCATGGCTTTGGGGCAAGGACGTGGGAGGTAATCTCTGGCGCACGACCGATGACATCAACGACCGTTGGGGTGGCAGGGAAAAATGGCCGAATGGCGACTGTTGCTCCAACGGCGTGCTGGCGATTCTGGATCAGCAGGTCGGATTGCAGTCCTATGCCGGCCCGGGGCATTGGAACGATCCTGACATGCTTGAAGTTGGCAACGGCGGCATGAGCGATACCGAGTACCGCGCGCATTTCAGCTTGTGGGCGATGCTCGCGGCCCCGCTCATCGCCGGGAACGATCTGCGGAGCATGCGCCCGGAAATTCATGACATTCTCACCAACAAAGAAGTGATCGCCGTCGATCAGGATCCGCTTGGCCGGGAAGGTGAGCGCGTCGCGAAAAAAGGAGACCTGGAAGTCTGGGCGAAACAGATGAAAGACGGCAGCCGGGCGGTGGTGCTCCTGAATCGTGGCGGCTCAGAGCAGGAGATCACGGCGACGTGGCAGGATCTCGGCTATCCCGATCATCTCAGCGCCGGAGTTCGCGATCTCTGGGAGCATAAGGATTTGGGAAGGTCCACGGGAAAATTTGCATCTCAGGTTGCGCCGCATGGAGTGGTCATGGTCTCGGTGAAGCCATAACCAAGGGGGCGCCGAGGAACAGAGTGTCAAGCTGCTTTTTTCAATTCCTCCATCACGCTCTGGATCAATTCCTTCGCGTCGGTCAGGCCCTTCATGATGATTTGAATATCCATGGCCGGCTTGCCCGGCCAGCGCTGGTTCTGGCAATAGACACCGTGCTGGCCAACGAGGGCCATCGCGTCGGTAATCATGTCCATGGTGACGGCGAGACGCCCGCGCGGCACGCCCATCATCGTCTCGTAATGTTCCAGTTCTTCCTGCTTTTCATCGAATACCGGCATGCCACGATTGTAACGTCCGCTACGCAAGGAGCATAATGGCGAGCGCTGACGAAATACTTGTTCGCACGTCCAATATTCTTTGCCTCACCACTCAAAGGAGAGACCATGCCAAAGCGTATTGCCCTTTTCGTTTTCCTCGCCCTGCTTGCGACCACAGCATTAGCCCAGATGGGAAAGAACCGTCCCAGCCCGGCGGCATCCGCTACATGTGATCTGGGCAGCGGCAAGACCATCAAGACCGACTACTCCAGCCCACGCATGAAGGGACGCAAGATTTACGGCGGTCTCGTACCCTACGGCGAAGTCTGGCGGACCGGCGCCAACGAAGCAACCACGTTCGTCACCAGCAGCAATGTGGAAGTCGGCGGCAAGGAAGTTCCGGCCGGAAGTTATACGATCTTTACAGTTCCCAACGCTGATAAGTGGACATTGATCATCAACAAGAAGACCGGCGAGTGGGGAATACCCTACAAGTATCAAAGCGACGAACTCGCCCGCGTGGACATGAACGTCTCCAAGCTTCCCTCGCCCGTCGAGGATTTCACCATCAGCTACGAGAAGACCGGCAGTGGCTGCACCATGAACATCGATTGGGCAGATACTCGCGCCTCGGTGGAGATCACCGCAAAATGACGCAATCTTGAGTTGCTGACTTCCTGATTGCTGAAAAGCTGGCTACCGCATCTCGGAACCCGGAAGCGCTTGAGGGAGAGCATCCAGAGCGGTTTGCGCTTCGCTAAGATCGGGCGAAATTTTCAGCGCCAGTCCGTAAGCGGCGGCCGCGTCCGCGGTTCGTCCGCTCATTTCGAGTGTGCGTCCGAGTTGCAGGTATGCCTCGCCAGTAGGTTGAAGTTCGACGGAACGCATGAAATTGCTGGACGCCTCGTCCAACCTGCCTTCACGCTTTGCCAGCAGGCCCATGCCGATCCAGGTATTGAAACGATTGGGATTCAAGCGGATGGACTTGTCGAAGGCGTCTTGCGCTTCCGCATAGTTGCCCATCTCCGCATACGCCGAACCCAGGTTGGCGTAGGTCGTGGCCAGCAGACGTGGATCCGGAGTGAGGCTGACAGCGATTTCATACTGGCGCACCGCTTCCGCCAGACGTCCGTGCTGATGAAGATAGGCGCCGATGTTGGAGTGAGAAAGCGGATCAGATGGATGAAGCTCGGCGGCTCGTAAGAAATGAGGGTAGGCGTCGTTCACGCGGCCGAGTTGCAGCAGAGCTCCTCCGTATTCGTTTTCTGCGACGAAATTATCGCTAGCGACCTGGAGGGCATGTCCCCACAAGTTCAAGCTATCGCGCCAGTAGCCAGCCTGCCTGTAAGTAACAACCGTCAACGCCATTACGCAACATGCGGCTACGACACCTTTCCCCCATACTGGCACGCTAAAGTGATTTGCGATATCTGCGAATCCCCACACGACCAAGGCGACGATACCGATCAGAGGAATGTAGGCGTAGCGGTCGGCCATCGCCTGGTTGCCGACCTGCACCAGTCCGATGACGGGAACCAGCGTTCCGAGAAACCAGAACCAGCCTGTGACCGGATAGCCGCGAGAACGAAATTTCAGCACAAGGCCTGTCATGGCGATCAGAAACAGAGCGGCAAGCCCGGCTCTCCACGTGGCCAAGGAGTCCCCGGGATGCGGATAAAGGGGTGCGAGTTTCGATGGCCAGATTGCCTTGGCTACATAAAGCAAGTAGCAGTACACGGCGTTCGTAAGGCGTACGTCAAAAGACAGCGGGAGAACATCAATAGCTCCGGCCGCCCGCTGTGCATGCATTGTGATGAGAGAACTGGCACCGGAGAGGATGAACAGAGGAACTTTTTCAAGCAGGAGTTTGGAGACAGAAGTTTGCTTTAAGCCAAGGTCCCCCGGCCCACTCCAGCCTTCGATCCGGCGAAGTGGCCAGTAATCGAGCAAGAGAAGAACGAATGGCAGGGTGACGATCATGGGCTTGGAAGCGAGTCCCGCCGTAAAGAGGCTGGCCATCGGAAGGTAACGTTTCCAGCCAGGCTTCTCTGCATACCAGCCGTAGGCACCGAGAGTGAGCAGGAAGAACATCGTACTGAGAACATTCTTCCGCTCGGAAATCCATGCCACAGATTCCACGTTCAACGGATGCATGGCGAAAACTAAAGCCACGAGGAAGCTCACGCCTAAACGTCGGGTGGCGCGCCACAAAAGCAGGAAGAGCAAGACCGCGCTGAACGTATGAAGCAAAATGCTGGTGAGGTGATGGCCTGCCGGGTTGAGTCGAAACAGCTGGACGTCCAGCGCATGGGAAATCCATGTCAGAGGATGCCAGTTCGCCTCATCGGTAGAAACGATCGCCCATTTGATCGTGTCCCAAGACAAGCCGGCGCGGACGTGAGGATTCTCCGTAACGTAGCGGTCATCGTCGAAATTGACAAAAGAGAAATGAGTCGCCTGGCTGTAGATCCCCAGAGTGACAACCACGAGCAACAGCGAGAGGACGAAAACACGCTTCTCCGGTTCCACAAACAGGCCCGCAGCCGGGCTGCTGTTAGACGTCTCAGCCTTGCTTGCGTTCCTCTTGCTCGATTCGGCCCGTTTCGCGCGCGCCGGTGCAGTCGGCACCTTCGGATTCCTCCCCGTGCCGATTATAGGGGGCTGGCCAGGGCTGACTATATGTCGGGAGCGAGGGGCGAATGACGGAGGTAACCAGGGTGAGATTTCGAATTGAACTCAAGGATCGGGAAACTGCGATCAGGCCGGCTTCCAGCGCAGCACAGGCTTGCGCGCTGCGGCAGTTTCATCCAGGCGAGACACTCGCGTGGTGTGCGGCGCATCGAGTACGGTTTGCGGATCTTCCTCTACCTCTTGCGCAATCGATTTCATCGCATCGATAAACAAATCCATCTCTTCCTTCGATTCGCTCTCGGTGGGTTCGATCATCATCGCTCCGGGCACAATTAGTGGAAAGGCCGTAGTGTAGGGATGGAATCCATAATCAATCAGGCGCTTGGCGATATCCATCGTGCGCACGCCTTTCTTCGCCTGGAGTTTGTCGCTGAAAACCACTTCGTGCATTGTGGGCGTGGAGTAAGGTAAGTCGTAAGCGCTTTCGATGCCTTTGCGAATGTAATTCGCGTTGAGCACGGCATCCTCGGTGGTCTGCCGCAGCCCATCGGGGCCATTTGCCTGGATGTACGCCAGTGCGCGCACAAACATGCCAAAGTTGCCGTAGAAGGAACGCACGCGGCCGATCGATTGCGGACGGTTGTAGTCGAAGCACAAAGTTCCGTCGGCCTTCGTCACGACGACGGGTTGCGGCAAGAAAGGCTCCAGCATATTTCGGACTGCAACCGGCCCCGAACCCGGACCACCGCCGCCATGCGGCGTCGAAAATGTTTTGTGCAGGTTCAGGTGCATCAGATCGACGCCAAAATCTCCCGGCCGCACTTTCCCCACGAGCGCATTCATGTTCGCGCCGTCCATGTAGAGCAGGCCGCCCCTGGCATGCAGAATTTCGGCGATCTTATGAATATTCTGCTCGAAAATCCCCAGCGTGTTGGGATTGGTCAGCATGAGCGCGGCGACATCCTCGTTCATTTGGGCTTCCAGAGAAGCGATGTCCACCATGCCGCGTGCATCCGACTTCAAATTCTCGACTGCATATCCGACCATCGCTGCCGTCGCCGGATTGGTGCCATGCGCTGAGTCGGGAATGAGGACTTTTTTTCTGGGATTGCCTTGCGACTGATGATACGCGCGCACCATCAACAGGCCGGTCATCTCGCCATGCGCACCGGCCGCCGGCTGCAGAGTGATTGCGTCAAGACCGGTGATCTCGATGAGCGCCTCGCTCAGCGTCTTGATGATCTGGAGAGCGCCCTGCGAGATTTTCTCCGGCTGATAAGGATGCCCGTTGGCAATTCCTTCCACCCGCGCGACTGTTTCGTTTACACGCGGGTTGTACTTCATCGTGCAGGATCCGAGCGGATACATTCCCAGATCAATGGCGTAGTTCCACGTGGAAAGCCGCGTGAAGTGCCGGATAATCTCAATCTCGCTGACCTCGGGCATGTTGCCGAGATCCTTTCGTTCGGCCGGACCCAGCAACTTTGCAGTGTCCACCTCCGGCACATCCAGCGGCGGCAGTTTCCAGGCCGCCTTTCCGGGAGATGATTTTTCGAAGATCAATCCCTCGTTCTGATTGACGTGGCGGGTGGCCTTTGGAGTCTTATGCTTCATCGCGCCACCTCTTCCACTTCCTCGCGAGCCGATCGCACCGAGCGTTCGCTTTCGGCCACGAGCCCGGCGGCCGTGTCGATCGCCGAACGCGTCGTCAATTCCGTACAGCACCACAGCGCCGCATTGCCCAGTTCGGGGTAGAACTTTTTCAGCGGCAATCCCCCAACAATTTTGTGTCCTAGCAACCGGCCATTGATTGCCCGCGGATCCTCGCTGGTGCGCACTACAAACTCGTTGAATCGCGGGGCGCCGGCAAACAAAACTTCTCCATGTTTTGCGAACGTGGACGCCGCATAAACTGTCTTGGCCAGGTTTTGCCTGGCTAATTCCTTCAGTCCTGCTTTGCCGTAAACGGTCATGAAGATGTTGACCATCAGCGCAACCAGAGCCTGGTTGGTGCAGATATTGGAGGTCGCCTTCTCGCGCCGAATGTGCTGCTCGCGCGTGGCCAGAGTCAAAACGAATCCGCGCTTGCCCTGCTTGTCCACGGTTTGACCAACCAATCGTCCTGGCATTTGTCGGACATTCTTCTCACGCGTGGCGATCACTCCGCAGTACGGTCCTCCGAACCCAAGCGGCACTCCGAAGGACTGCGCCTCCATGGCGATAATGTCGGCTTGACGGGGCGGCTCCACGATTCCGAGAGAAACGGCCTCCGCAATGGAAACGACGAGCATCGCCCCATTCTTGTGCGCGATTTCGGCGATCGCATTGACATCTTCGATCGTGCCGAAGAAATTCGGCGACTGAATCAGCACGCACGCGGTTTCCGCAGTAATGGATTGTTCTAATTGCTTCCGATCAACCCGCCCATCATCGTTGAAATCGACCAGCGACAAGGGCATGCCTTGGTGCGTGGCATAGGTGGCCAGCACTTCCCGATATTCCGGGTGCAAGCTGCGCGCGATTACGACTGACCGGCGTCCCGTCAGGCGGACGGCCATCATCACGGCTTCGGCTGCCGCCGTTGATCCGTCGTACATGGAAGCGTTGGCCACTTCCATGCCGGTTAACTCGCAGATCATGGTCTGAAATTCGAAGATCGACTGCAGCGTGCCCTGGGAAATTTCTGCCTGATACGGCGTGTAGGCAGTGAGGAATTCGCCACGGGAGATCAGCGAATCAATAATGACAGGCCGGTAATGAAAATAGGCACCGGCGCCCAGAAAACTGGTGTAGCCGTCGCCGTTCTCGCGCGAGCGCTGGCGAAACCACTCCACGATCTCCGACTCCGCCATCTGTCGCGGTATCTTCAGATCGCGCTTCAGCCGGTACTCGGCGGGAATGGGGGTAAACAGTTCGTCGACCGAGCGCAGTCCAATTGCTTTCAGCATGGCTTCGCGGTCGGCGGGAGATTTGGGCAAGTAGCGCATGGGAACCTATATAGATGAGGATCGGGGTGCTTTGGATTTATGCCAGAGGCGGGCGGTTTGAGCCCTAGGTAAAAATGCCGGGAATTCTTGATTGCCCATGGCCGATTGTCGAGTGCGACATAAATTCGCTCTCCGGTTTTCCATCAACATTCGACAATCATCAATTGTCATTCTCAGTGGCCCGCCTCCTCGGCCACGAACTTCTCGTAATCAGCCGCCGAAAGCAGCCCCTCGAGTTCGCTCGGATTGCTCAATGTGATCTTCATCATCCACGAGCCGTGTGGATCCTGATTGACTTTTTCGGGCGAGGTCGCAAGTTCCGCATTCACGTCGGATACGATGCCCGAAGCAGGGGCGAAGAGATCAGAAACAGCTTTCACCGACTCGACTGTCCCGAACGATTTGCCGGCCGTTAATTGCGACCCGACCTTTGGCACCTCAACAAACACGATGTCGCCCAGCGACTGCTGCGCATAATCGGTGATTCCGACGCTGGCGGAATTGCCGTTTGCCTGGATCCACTCGTGTTCCTTCGTGTATTTGCGATCTGCGGGATAAGCCATAAAAGCTTCTTGCTCCTAGCTGCCGGCCTTTAGCGAATCTCTGTTTCGGTCTGTGACCTCTGTGGTTAAGCTGCCTTCTTTGGACGCTTATAAAAAGGTGTCGGAACGACCACAGCGCCAGCACCCTGTCCGCGAATCTCGACCTTCACCGCTGTACCGACCTCGCCGAACTCGACAGGTACATACGCAAGCGCGATATTCTTCTTCAAAAACGGCGCGGGGGATCCGCTGGTGACGTATCCGATCTCGCGGTAGTTGCCGTCGAGAACTTTGTAGCCATCCCGCGCGATGCCGCGTTCCGTCATTTCCAGGCCAACCAGCGTCCGCTTGATCCCGGCAGCTTTCGCCTGCTCCAAGGCGCTCTTGCCGAGAAACTCCGGCTTCTCCATCTTGCAGAAGCGGTCGAGCCCGGCTTCCCAGACATTTATGGTATCGGAAATCTCGTGCCCGTAGAGAGGAAGCTTGCCTTCCAGTCGCAGCGTATTGCGCGCGCCCAATCCACACGGAACAACGGCGAATTCCCTGCCCGCTTCGAGGACCTCATTCCACACGCGCGCGCTGGTGGCCTCATCCGATGGAATGTAGATCTCAAATCCGTCCTCCGCCGTATAGCCGGTACGGCCCATCAGAATATTCTGCAGCCCGCACAGCTTGCCGCGCGTAACCCAGTAAAACTTCACCGCATTCAGGTCGGCATCGGTCAGCTTTTGTAGGAGGTGAACTGCCTTGGGCCCTTGAATCGCAATCTGCGTGAAGTCGTCGGACAAGTTCTCGACCGCGCAATCGAACGAACGCGTGTTATCGCGAACCCAATTGAAGTCCTTTTCCCGTGTGCCGGCGTTGATTACCAGCAGGTATTCCTCTTCCGCGAGGCGATGCACAATCACGTCGTCGACAAACGTTCCGTTCGGATAAAGCAGCGCCGAATATTGCGCCTGCCCCACCGCCAACCGGGACGCGTCATTCATCGAAATGTGCTGCACGGCCGCGAGAGCCTGCGGCCCTGCCAGCCGGATGTCGCCCATATGGCTGACATCGAAGATGCCCACAGCGGTGCGTACCGCCGTGTGCTCATTAATAATTCCACCGCCGATGGAAGCAGGATATTCCACCGGCATTTCCCAGCCGTTGAACTCCACCATCTTCGCGCCCATCTGGCGATGGACTGCGTTCAGCGCAGTTTTGCGGATGGCGGGCGTGGCCTCAACCGGTGACAAATTAAACCCCTAGCGGCGAGCAGTGGCTGGTCTGCCTGGGATGGTGTGACTGATTACCGTAACACGCAGTTTTTCAGCGGGTCAAACCAGGAAATTTCACCGCGAAGGGCGTGAGGTGCATTGAGACGAACCCTATGTTCCCCTCTGCCTACTGGAGTGATTGGTGATTTAGCGCCCGAACTGGACCATCACTCGCGATCCGGCTTGCACATGAGTTCCAGCAGCTGGGGTCTGCTGGCGCGCGAGGCCGCTGCCGACGGCTTCTAATTCCAGTCCCGCATCCTGGGCGGTCTCAACCGCGCTGCGGACCGTCTTTCCTGCAAATGACGGGACCTCTATGCCGCCTTGTTCCACGTCCAGAACCACTGTTCCTGCAGGTGGCGCATTCGATGCTGGTGCTGGTTGGTCGGTGGGGGCTGCCCGCTCTGATCCGGCATCCGTTTTCCCCGTCTCGACTCGCTCCCGCATCGCAGCCTGCACCACTGGAGCACTTTCCGCAGCATTCGCGGGCAGTGTTGTGCGCCGTGCCGGGGACGGCTTCGCAGTACCAGCATCCGACAAATCCGCCGTATCCAGCGGCTCGCCGGGATGATCCGGGGTTCCTTCGTCGAGATCCTTGTCCTTTATTTTGGACTGTGCAACCAACAACTGATGTTGCGGCGCGAGTGGCAGATCATGCGGCACATGCATGTATTCAAGCACCTGCTGCGTGATGCGACGGAATACCGGCGCGGAGACCTGCCCGCCCTGGTGCAGGCCAACCGCCGAGTCGAGAATCACGGCGACCACGATCTGGGGATTATTTACGGGCGCAAAGCCGGCGAATGAGCCAACGTATTTTGTCTTGGAATAAGCGCCGGTGTTGGGATCTACTTTCTGCGCTGTCCCCGTCTTGCCAGCGGAGGAATACCCTTCCAGGACCGCTTTCCTGCCAGTCCCTTCGAGCACCACCTTCTGCATCATCGCGCGCATCTCGGCGGCGGTGTACGAAGAGATAACGCGGTGCGAGGCCCCGGGATGATAGGCCACCACCTGCGGCGTGCCCTGCACCGGTACGGTTCCGGCCACAATGCGCGGAGAAACCCATACGCCGTCGTTGGCAAAAGTGGAAACCAGATCGGCCAGCTGAATTGCCGAGATTCCAATTTCCTGCCCCATCGAAATCGCCGCAATCGACACCTTGGACCATCGACTGGGCGGCTTGGTCATGCCGCGGGTCTCGCCAGGTAACTCGATGCCTGTCTGCTGCCCGAAGCCATAAGCCCGAATGTACTTGTAGAACCGATCCTCTCCCAGCCGCAGGGCAATCTTGATTGCGCCTACATCGCTCGATTCGGCCAGCACTCCCCACACCGGCAGCAGCCCATGCGGCTTGGAGTCGCGGATACGCATGCCGTTGTAGACGATCGATCCCATCTGGCAGTCAAAAACTTCATTGGGATTCGTGAGCTTCTCTTCCAGGGCCGCTGAGATCGTGACGAGTTTGAACGTCGATCCGGGCTCATAGATGTAACTGACCGCCCGATTCGTCAACGCCGCAGGCGTGATCTGCTTGCGCAGATTGGGATTAAACGTCGGGCGATTGGCGAGCGCGAGGATCTCTCCGGTATGCGGGTTTTCGACGATCACAGTCCCGGCGATCGCCTGTGTATCGTGAATTGCCTGATCCAGCTCTTTCTCTGCGATGTACTGAATGTTCTTGTCGATGGTGAGAACCAGGCTCTCGCCGGGCTCGGGCTGCGTCTCGACGTCGGAGAACCACTGTCGCCGCGCGTCAACCGAAATGAACATCTTTCCCGGCCGGCCACGTAGGTCGTCATCGAACTCATGCTCGATGCCGCTCTGGCCGGAATCTTCCATTCCCACCGAGCCGAGCACCTGCGCGGCTAACTCGCGAGCTGGGTAAAAACGTTTCGGCTCCTTCTGGAAGTGAATCCCTTGTAAATTCAGCGACTTGATGCGGGCAATCGTTTCGTCATCGGCCTTGCGCGCCACCCAGCAGAAGGTCCTGTGCGCGCGGCAGTCGGCGAGCATCACATGGGCATCGTCGCCGGTAATTCGTGAAATCAGGGAAACGGCGGTCGGAAGATCTTTGACTTCGCTGGGAACAGCGAATGCCGAATCCACCATGACCGACATGGCCAACTCGCGTCCCGCCCGGTCATAAATGACGCCGCGCTTTGCAGTAAGCGGAATGGCCCGCTGCTGCTGGTGCTCGGCTTGTTTGACGAAGTTGCCGTAGCTGAAGATCTGCAGCCACACCAGGCGGCCGCAGATCGCCATGCACCACAACACCAACATACCCCCGAGGAGATAAAGCCGGGAGTTCTTGCCGAGAGTGGAGTCGGGAGTGGCCATGACTCGGAGATTCACTGAGTGATCACCCTCAGGACCGTTTTTTTGGCGGGCCGAAAGACCTGTACACTCTTCAGAGTTCGAGATGCTGCCGGCAAACTACATCGGTCCTTCGCTTCGCCCGGGATGACAACAAGAATTCTTGGCGCTGGCCTGAGACACCCAGCGAAAATCACTGACCGACGATTCCGGTCCCCGGAACTGCGCTCGCCATCACCGGTGCCTGCGCATCTCCAGCCTGTGAATCCATGCGGATCACCTGACCCGGAGTCGGCGGTTCCAGCCCGATGCGTCGTGCCAGGACATCAATGCGCTCGGGATCCCGCAGAGAGGCCATTTCGGTGCGCAGCGCACCATTCATTTCGTTCATGCTGCTGAGTTCGCGCTTGGCCGATTCAATCTGATATCCGTACTCGATAGCTTTGAAGTGCTGCCATGCATAAGTAAAGACCAGCAAGAACAGGCAGGCCAGCGCAGTCCCGAACTGCTTCATCTCCCGATTGCGCCGCGGATCTTCTACTTTCACAAGCCTGGAATTGTCGATGGCTTTTGAAAAATAGACTTCCGGAGTTCCGGTCCAGAAAGATCGCCGTCCCGACACTGGACCCTCGATGCGCACTGCCGCTGTCGCCGCCGCTGCCGCCATTTATGCCGCTCCCATGAAAACCGGTTCGCCCTCATTCACAGCAATCTGCATCGCGAAGATGCTATGCAGTTCCCGTTCTTCCGCAATCCGCAACTGCTCGGCCCGACGTTCGGCCCGTTCTACCGCCGCCATCAAATCCGGAATCACTGTTCCCGTATACATTCCCAGAACCTCGAATTGGATTCCTACCACGGAACCCTTCGCACTACCTGTCAGCTATTAGCCTCAGCTGTCAGCCTTTCTCCCGCCCCAGCGGATCTTTGTCCGCTTTCAACCTGGTCCGACTGCAACCTGATCTCTTGGCCCGGCACCGCCGTGACAGCTAATGCCGGGAGCTCCAGCAGGTTTTCCGGAGCTAAACTCGTTTCCTGTGGGGACAGCCGCCTCGGCTGTCCGGCTTTAAATTCTTTCCGCTGCCCGCAATTTCGCGCTGCGGGCCCGCGGGTTCCGATCGCTTTCTTCTTCTGATGCACTTACCGGTTTCTTGGTCAAAACACGGTAGTACTTGTACTTTTTTTCGCCTTCGCGGAAGGCATCCTTTACTATGCGGTCCTCCAACGAGTGAAAACTGATCACCACCACGCGTCCGTCTGGCTTCAGGATCCGCGGCGCTGCCTCGAGCAGCGCCTTCAGATCGTCCAGTTCGCGGTTTACGAAGATTCGAAGAGCCTGAAAAGTTCGCGTCGCGGGATGAATTCTTCTTTCTGCCTGATTCATTGGCCGGGCCGCGGCTGATATCACTTCCGCAAGCTGTGCGGTAGTCCGTATCGGCCGCGACCGGACAATGGCTCTGGCGATTCTCCGCGACCTCCTTTCCTCTCCGAATTCGTAAATCACATCGGCAAGCTCACGCTCGTCGAGGTGGTTTACCACTTGTTCGGCGGTACGCTCCGACTGCGGGTCCATCCGCATGTCGAGCGGCCCATCCGCCTGAAAACTGAATCCCCGTGCGGCATCTTCCAGTTGCAAACTGCTGACTCCGACATCGGCCAGGATCCCGTCAATCGTTCCCGGCTGCAGCCCCGTCGCAATCTCCGCGAAAGAACGATGCAGCAGCGTAATCTCCGGCCAGTCTTTCCCTGTGCTGTCATCCCGAGCGGAGCGTTCCGATTCGTTTTGTGAATCGGAACGCGGAGTCGAGGGACCTTGTGTCAGCCTTTCCGCCGCAATCTTCAGCGCTGCCGGATCCTTATCGAGCCCAATCAAATGTCCCGGTGCGCCGAGGCGTTTTGCGATTTCGTAACTGTGTCCGCCCAAGCCCACCGTGGCGTCGATATAGGTCCCGCCACGCCGCACGTGTAAAAAGTCGATCGCTTCTTTTAAAAGAACCGGAACATGAACTCCCCTTCCACGTCCATGTCCAACCCCCTGAGGGGTATCTGTTGAATCCCCGCCCACTAGATGCCCAGTTCGTCGAGCGTCTTCTCATCCTCAGGCGTAAACTTCTCTTCTTTTATCTTCTGTTCGTAGACTTCGAGGTTCCGGATCTCCAGGTACGTCTGATACCCGGTGACCGCCACTTCGCCTTTGAGCCGAGCTGCATCGCGCAGCAATTGAGGCAGTAAAAGCCGGCCTTGTCCGTCCATTTCGACCTGCTGCCCCCAGTAGTTCGTCTTGCTGAGAAACTTCTTCTTCGTAGGGTTGAAAGTGGAGAGCCCTGCCAGCTTCTGCTCGATCCGCTCCCATTCCTCGAAGGGATACACTTGAGCAACATCCCCATCCAGGCTGGTGATGTAGAATTGCTGCCCGTATTTCTCGTCGATCACCCGCTTGAACTCGGCCGGGACCTTGAGACGGCCCTTCTCGTCGACCCGAGTTGGATGATTGCCGCGAAACATGGCTGAGCCTTGCGACTAATTCGAGGGAGGTGAAAACTGCAACAACTTGGGTCAATCTCGTGCGATTCGGGCTGTTTTTCGTTCTCTTGGGTCGGTTTCCCACCGGCTCCTCTTAAGCAGCTCCTGATTCCCACGAACCCTATCGGTCCAACCACTTCCTACCACTTTCTCCCACATCTTAGCTGTAAGTCTTTTATTGTCAAGCAGAAACTTGATGGTTCCATGGCCACCTCAGCAGGGTTTTCCGAAACCACGAAGAATTGTGGTTAACCAACTAAGCCACCACAAGCTATAGCGTTTACCCACTTGGCTCTTTCGCTATTCGTTCGCTACGATTTTTCTTGACCTGCGCGTCCCGCAAGGAATTTCTTGTGCAAAACTCAGGTAAAACCTGCGGACAGAAACCCGCCATCCCTGTCTGCCGAGTGTTCATCCAAAAGGCGAGTCTTTTTGGGCCCATCGTGATGAATCCAATTCGCCTCCGCCTCGTTGTTTTCCTTTTCGCTTCCACACTGGCTTTCGCGCAGCAGAATCAGAATCAGCAGGATCAGGCCCGTCCCCTATACCCGGCGCCGGGAAATTCTGCAGACGCGCAAGCGCAGGAGAAAAGCGCGGAAATGCCCGTGTTCCGCGTGAATGTCTATGCCCGGAGCACCCGTGCCGTGAATTACAGGAACCAGGGCGGTAGCACCACGGTCGACATGAAGGGCACCAATCTCATGCCAGAGGTCAGCGGCAAGGCCAAGGTAGACGGAAAGGCCGGACGCCTGGCGATCCACGTCGATCTGGATCACATGCAGCCTCCGATCACGGTCGGTGCGCAATACCTAACCTACGTGCTCTGGGCGATCACTCCGGAGGGTCGTGCCGTCAATCTGGGCGAGATTGTGCCGAACAAGGATGGCAAGGACAGCATCAGCGTGACCACGGATCTACAGGCGTTCGCGTTGGTTGTCACCGCCGAACCTTACTTCGCGGTCACCCATCCCAGCGAGCAAGTCGTCGCAGAGAACCAGATCCTACCCAACACAAAAGGTTTCGCCGAAGCGGTCGACGCGAAGTTCGATGTGTTGGAAGGACGCGAATACACCGTAGACGTCCCAGCCAATCAACTTCCTTCAGCCCAGGCATCCCCGAATGTACCGCTGGATCTGCTGGAAGCTCGCAACGCCGTCGCCATCGCCAAAGCCGCCGGAGCGCAGCAATACGCAGATAGCAGCTTAATGAAAGCGGAAGACATGCTGCAGCGCGCCGAGGATTACTACCAGCGCAAGCAAGGCAAAACTCCCATTGGAACCGCGGCTCGCGGCGCCACGGAACTGGCCGAAGACGCACGCGTGCTGAGCCTGCGGAAGCAGGAACAGAATCGGGAGGAAGCCGCACGTCGCGCTAACGAGGAGGCAAAAGCCAAAGCTCAGCAGGCGGCTCAAGCCGCTGAGCAGGCCGAGCAGCAGGCGCAGTCTCAAGCCAATGCGGATGCTCAGCGTCGAGCCGAAGCCGAGCGGGCACAGGCCCAGGCGGAGTTGCAGAGAGATCAAGCTCTCGCGCAACAACAACAGGCTCTGGCCGCCGCCGAGGTAGCGCAGCAGGCTGCCGAAGATGCGGAGCGCCAGAAGCAGGAAGCGCTGGAACAACAGCAGCAAGCTCAGCTCGAGGCCCAGCAGGCCCAGCAACAGGCACAACAGTCGCAGCAGCAAGCGCAGCAGGCTCAACAACAGGCTCAGCAGGCTGAACAGGAAAAAGAGCAGATGCGCACTCGCCTGATGGCGCAGCTCAATCAGGTCCTGCAAACCCGGGACACGGCTCGGGGACTGATCGTCAGTATGCCCGACGTCTTGTTTGCATTCGACAAGTACGATCTGAAGCCTGAGGCGCGCGAACGTCTCGCAAAGATCTCAGGAATCCTGCTGGCTTATCCCGGGTTGAAGCTGGAAGTAGAAGGTCACACGGACAGCATTGGTTCCGACGAATACAACGATGCGTTGTCTGAGAAACGCGCAGACAGCGTCCGCTCGTATCTAATCTCCTCGGGTGTTTCTCCTGACAGCATTCGCGCTGTGGGATTAGGCAAGGCTGACCCTGTAGCCGACAACAGTACCGCAGAGGGACGGCAAATGAATCGCCGCGTGGACATCATCGTCTCAGGCGATGCGATCGGAACACAGATCGGGACGCCCGGCATAGAGCCCTATTCTGGAGGTCAGAACCCTCAGTAAAACAGAAGGCGGTTTGCCTGGCAGAGCCGGCAGCGGCCGCGGAACATTCTTGCTACGCGGCAACTACCCTCGAAATTCGGGGCAACAAATCGTCAAATCACGGACGTTTGCCCCGCCCCCTGCGACGGCATAAAATAGAAGCACAACGTCAACTCAATCACGTTTTTGAACGCATGCCAGTAGCTCGATCCATCATTTTGTTCCAAGGGTCTTATGGCAACTCATTCCAATCAAAATTCTGAGTTCTGCGAGAGATTGAAAGTCCTGGGCTATACCCATCACGGTCGTATCAGAATCTATGGGGAAGACTTTGATCTGACCTCAAATCCAATTGAGGAAGACAACGGGTTTGCGATCGAAGCGGTATCCCGGAAGTCTGGCCAGCACAGACGATTGCGGATTCCGATACACGTCGTACAAATGATACGGAATAATCTGGCAGCCACTGCTTCACGCAAGGCTGCCTGAGCAATTTGGATACTGATTGTTGAATTACTGATGGTTGAATAAGAACCCGGGTTTAGGGATTCCTATTCAACCATCAAAATTCAACAATCAGTCCGCGCTCAAGCGGGTCTGGCGTACGTGCCGGGACTCTTCTCCGTCGCCTGAAACTGCGGTGGACGCTTTCTGCTCGCCTCCGACAGGGCGCGTTTCACCCCTTCGGCATTCAAATCGGCCGCGTAAACCGGCGTTCCCGGCTGCTGACGCCAGGATTCATCCAGGTTGCCGGCATCCACGGCGTCAAAACCAAGGTCATTCACCAACTGCATGACAATCTGCTTGGCTCTCGGATCGCCGCCGGCAACCGGAAGCGCAATCCGGCCCGATGCTCCTGCCGGACGCCCGAGATCCATGAGATGCTGCGCATAGATATTGTTGAAAACCTTGATTACGGGTCGCCCCAACTGGCGCTCCACCCAACGACTCTCGGGCAATCCTTGCTCAATTTCGGCAATCCGCCCATCCCGTTGCTGCGGATAGTAATTGCCGGTATCCACGACCACCACTGAATCGGGCACACCTGCGAATAAATCTTTCGGCAGATCGGGGATGTGCGCTTCAGGAATCGTGATGATCACGATATCCCCAGCTCGCGCCGCCTCCTTGATCGATACAGGCTTGGCGCCTGTCTCCCGGGCCAAGTCGGCGAGCGTTTCCGGCCCGCGTGAATTCGCTACGGAAACCTCATGTCCAAGAGCGGTGAGCCGTCGAGTGAGCGTGCCGCCAATGTGTCCAGCACCAATGATGCCGATTTTCATAACTTCTCCTTTCGATTGGTCAGTTTTTGAGAGTGGCGCGGTGAACGAAGTTGCGGAAGAAGAAGAGACGCGCGAAGGTCGCTCCTTACAAGTGTGTCTGAGTTGTTTTTGGATTGATCGATCGGCCAGCAAAAGGTTCAAGCAATGAGTGCAATCGAGGAGTCAATCGAAGTCGCTCGCACTCTTGATCCAACAAGATAGCTGGGTCAGGTGCAGATTTGAGCAGATAACGGAGGTAGGAAATCCGCAACAGCCAGAGCGCATGCTTCCAGTCATCCGGCCGGCGCATCCGGAAAGTGATCCACCCGGAATTTGGCACCCAGCGGTGTTCCTCAGCAAATCCCTCGTCCAAAAGGACATCGCGGATTGTCCGCGGGAACGGGATATCTACAATCCCGCCAACGTGAACGTGCCCAATCTCGGCACTCCCAACCCGGAATTCCTCCCCGCCAAACCGATGCGGATGAACGGTCACCCGATTCCAGGACGAAACTTCCTGACTCAATCGTTCAAGACTCACGGCGCCGGTCCCCCGGTTTAGTTTCGATGCTGCTTGTGGCGAATACGATTCGTCGAAACGGGAAAGATTGACTTGACGGATCCGGGACAGCTTCAGTGGACGGGAAGGGATTTTGTCTTAGTAGTTTTCGGCAAATTATTTTCCATCACTTGGCGACTGAGCTTTCGCCTTGGGACGGATCAGCAGCGCAAACCTTGGGAAAAGGAAAGACCCAGTCGCGTCATCGATGGCATTCACCTGTCCGGTGTAGAACCCGGGTGGAAACGAGTTAAGCGGCAGATCCAATTGGAAGAATCCAGCCTTCCGATTGCGAGCGTTTAATTCTGTCAGTTCTACAAGCGAACTTTCGTAGACCTTGGTTTTCCCGCGGAAAAAAGCCACATTTGTCACCAGGTGGATGCGGGAATTGGCTGGTTCAGTGCCTGAGCCGTCCGGGGCACTCGCGCGGCCCGGATCATATATCTCATAGTAGAGACGGAGATCGTGTTCAGCCGAGAATACATGCGTTACGTTCGGAATGATCTCCTCTCCATCGTGAATGAGAGGGCTGGGAGCCGCACCTTTCTTGGCAGGTTGGAGTTGACTGGCAAGCACAACAGAACTCATCTTCAGCGGTTGCGATTTGAGATCGGGGACATCCAGGTCGGTTTCGAAAGACCCCATACGTCCCGTCTGGTTCTCGCGCACAACAAACTTGAGATGAAATTTCCCGGGCGGCAGATTGACGGTTGTGCCGTATTGCACGTTCTTCTTGCGAACCTCTGACGAGACGTCGACCGCAAGTTTCACCGTGTCGCGAATGTGAGTGATCGGATGATGTTCGTTGTCGCTGATCAGGCCAATGACATCGAGCGTCGCCTTATCGCGGTCGCTCGAGCGCGTAAACGGGATCTGCGAGCCCGGCACCGCCAGAGAGATCGGAACGAAAAATTTATTGGCCTCCAGCCGAAAATATGCGGTGCCCAGATACAGAGGCAGATCGGTGGTAGGCAACTCGGAGGCGAGTTCGTCCTGGAGTTGCAATTCCTTGTCTTCCTTTGTTGAGTGCTGGTAATCGGCGGGCGCGTAATACCCGCGGCGATAGTCCAACTTGACTGCCGGAACATTCACTTTCACTACAATGCGCCGGAAGCGCCCGTCCCGGGCTGGATTGCTGCTATGGTAACCGAGCAAATAGTAGCTCGATGTATCCTGCTGGACTCCTTCGAAAACCTGACTGAAGTCGTTGCTGTCAAGAAAAGCGCGACCGCCGGTGTCGCTCGCCAATGTGACCAGCGTTTCCTGAGTGGTGAAGTTCGAATTGAGAGCGTTGATCATGGACTGGCCCGAGTATGCCGACGTGCCTCGCAGGCTGGCATTTTGCGCTTCACCTCCGGCAACCAGGGCCTGCAAGCCACGAAGGTCCATGGTGTAGATTGCCAGGTTTGACCGTACCGCCGCGTTCACGGCGGCGCGCAGTTCTGACTGGTTCTCAATGCCGGTCCGGTCCATCCCGCTGGAGAAATAAATCAGCGATTTTTTCTGTTGCAGGTGCGACAACTTTTCCGCCACGGAGCGGAGCGCCTCCAGGCGTCGATCCGTGTTGAAGATGTTGTATTCAGTATCGTCTGCAGTAAATGGTTGGCCGGTATCGGGTGTGCCCTCAGTCGAGCCGGTTGTTCCCTCTTCATAGCCCTGCCCGGTACCTGCGTTGAAGTCTTGAAGCTGTTTCTTGAGTAAATCATGGTCAGAGGTGAAGTCTTGATTAACAACCAGCGAGCTTCCCAGCGACGCAATCGAAACAAGATCCGCGGGCGCCATCTGCGTATCGACGTAATGCTCCCCAGAAGTGACCGCACGATCGATATCATCCGGCTCCATGGCGGAAAGGTCGAAGAAGAGAACGATGAGCCGGTGATCTTTGAATTGATCCAGAGTACTCGTAGAAGCAGTTGGACGGGTTGCCCCCGGCCACGAACCCGCTAGCGATTTCACCTGGGCCACATCCTGATTTGCGACTGCCTCGATGTTTTCTATGTCGAACGAAACCACTTGTTGAGGCTTGTTGTCCTCCAGGACAGTGAAATCTTCCCGCTTCAGATTGGGAACGATATTGCCATTCTTGTCTCTAACCGTTACGTTCACCAGCACCAACTCGGATTGTGCGCGAAACGTGTAATCCGATTGCTGCGAAATCAGCGAAGAGCAGAGCAGTGCGGACCCGGCCATGGCTGCCAGGATCTTCGTGATCGTCCATCGGGGATTGGAAGACATCGTTATCGCTTTTTCAAAAACGAAACCGCGCAGTCATCGTGATTTGCCGCATAGCTCCGACTGACGTGACTCTTCCAAACGTCGGAGAGTTCACCACGCTATCGATGGCGGAGTAGTTGGGAATATTGAAAACATTCGTAGCCTGCGCCCGGAATTCCAGCAGCCGCGATTCCTTCAATGGAATCACTTTGGTGAAAGCCATATCGAACACTTTGCTGCTCGGACCGATGATGCTGTTGCGGCGCGCAGTCCCATACTGACCGGCAGGGGGCGCCACAAACGCGGCGGTGTTGAACCACTCGGCAATCGATGGATCAGAGATGTTCACAGTTTGCCCGGGAACGAGGTCTGGCCTCAGAGTTCCGTTGGTCCCTCGATTGACATCGGCAAAGTTACCCAGCAATCGCGGCGTGAAAGGCAATCCTGATGCAATCGACCAGTCTCCGCTCCACTGCCAGTCCCCAAGAATTGCGCGCAGGGGGGTATTCCCCGTGAGCCAGCGCTTGTCGTGCCCAAAGGGAAGCTCCCAGAAATAATCGGCGGTGAACTTATGGGTCTGATTGAAGCTGGAAAGCCCGCGCTCCGCCGCGAGATCAAAGGCATTTTGCGCTACGCTCGCGGCGCCACTGGAAGCACTGCCAGCGCTGCCAGCGCCGCCACCACCTCCACCAGTACCAGTACCGCCCGCGCCAAGTCCAGCACTGCCAGATCCTGAAGTAGCTCCCGCCCCGATCGAGGACGCATTGTCGATGGACTTGGAAAACGTATAGATGCCGCCAAGCGAGAATCCATTCGACAGCCGCTTGCGGATGCGAACCGATGCCGCATTCGCCTCCAAGTCAGCCACAGAGTTTTCAAAGATGAATGCCTGAACGTCGGGGATGCGAATGCCGGTAGCCGACCGGTTGGGAGCCTCCAGAATATCGAGATCAGTTCCCTTCGTTCCCGTGTAGTCGATGTTGAGCAGCAGCGTCGGTCGGATCTGCTGCTGAATGTCGAGATTGCGAATCTGCACGTAACCGAGCCGGTAATCAGGATTCACCGCATAATTATTCGTGATGCCGTTGCTGGTGGCCGAGGGAAAGCCATCCGCCAAAGTCAGGTTCCCCGGTAGGGTTTGAATGTTGGTTTCCGTCGTAGAGAAAGGAGGCTGGAACGCCATCTGCTGCGCAATGCTCTGATATGCCCCGGTGTTGTAATTGATCCCATATCCCGCGCGTACTACAGTTTTCGAAAAGGGCTTCCAGGCCACACCGACACGCGGCGCGAAATTGTTGCGGTCCGGACGCACCAGGCTGGCAGGAACTGCGCCGCTGTAGGGCCCAGTTTGTCCGGGCAGCACCACTGCTATGGCGGGAATACCGAGCGCAGGATTGAGCACCGCTGGCGAAAGATCGAGGTTCGCGATTCGATTGTTCTCTTCCGTGAGGGGAGACACATACTCGTACCGGACGCCAAGGTTCAAAGTCAGATTCGCGCGAACCTTCCATTCATCCTGTACATACAGATCCCAATAGTTGCCGTGGAAGTGGTAGTTGTCTTCACCATATTGCACCGTAGTCTGCTGGGGCAGACCGAAAGCCGTTTGTCCGTTGAGCACGCCCTTGTAGAGGAAGTCTGCGAAATCGTATCCGGTGTTGATGCCGGTAAAGATGAACGATCCGCGCGCGTTGCTGCTGGTTTCCGTGTTTACCTGGACACGTCGGAAATCACCCCCCCAACGCAAACTATGCTTGCCCCGAGTCCAGACCAGACTGTCCGAGAACGTATAAGTCTGGTTCCGCAGAAGTTGAGGATTGACATCCTGCAGGCTGGCAAAGTTCGTGAACGAAAGGTTCGGCAACCCCCAATCAAATGGGTTCGACGACACGCCGGTGATTCCCAGCGTTCCCGCAATATTGTCATTGGACCCGTAGAGATTTTGCGTGTGTGTGCGGCTGCGATTGAAGTCAAAGCGCAGACTGTTCGTGAGCTTGCCGAAGCTGCGAATATATCCAACCGGCACGTCGAAACTGCGAACACTTGTACTGCCGCCGATGCTCGGGAAAGGATTTGTGAGGTTCGCATTCGAACCGTGATAGTGAAATCCAAACGTCAGATTGTTGCGTGCACGCCCTCGGCCGCCACCGCGGCGTCCAACCGCCGGCGCGGCGCCGAACGCGTGATTCATGCGCACGTTCAAATCATCGCTGCTGTTGTTCGCCGAGGTCACGAAATGAAAATTCTGAAAGCTGCCCGGAAGGTTCGGATCCGGAATGTATTGCAGCAACCCGGCAGCTACCGGGTTGATCTCAGGCAACGTGCTGTTTGGGAAGGGCGTGTTCGTAGCCGGATTGATTATTTTTATGGTCTGCCCTTTCAACGCTCCAGATATATAAGTCGTTTGAGAAAAATCGCCTTGCCGCTCCAACAGCGTCGGGACAGTGGAAAATTGATCGAAGGGATTTTCGCCGCGTCTCCCGTTGTAATTGGCGAAGAAAAAGGTCTTGGTCCCGCCGTGATAGATCCTGGGGATGTCCAGCGGTCCGCCCACCGAGCCACCGAAGCTGTTTTGCAGATAGGCAGGCTTGATTAGCGGCGCACCGGTTAAAGAATAAGGAGCTGCGTTCAACACCCCATCGCCAACGCCATAATAGATCGATCCATGAGGATGATTAATGTCAAAACCGCGCCGACCGACGATCATCATCGGACGTCCCCGACCTCCGCCGCCAAAGCCTCCCGGCCCCCCAAATCCTCCGACGCCGAAATCTTCGCGTTGCTGGCGAGCATCGTTGATGCGCTGCTGGAGTTCGTCTCCACTCATCCCGTTCAAAGGATTTGAGGTGGTGCCAGAGACCGCGATGGATTCTGTCGCGCTGTTCGGATCGATTCCGGGAACAGGCATGCCCTCCGGCACGACATTGCTGCTCGGAGAGCCCGCGGTGTCACCACCGGTCAAGCTCTGCAGGACGGAGAGATTCTGGAATCCTCGCTGCGCGGCCGCTTGACCGGCGGGCCTTCTCGGCTGAGAAATTTGCTCATGGGTGCGCGAAAGTAGTGTTAGCAGAAAATCGGATTGCAAAGAGGAATGATCGCGATCCACCACAACTTGCTCAGTACCGTTTGCAAAGGCGACCATCTGCACCCGCACCGTATAAGTGCCGTATGCCGGGACCCCCACGGAATAGCTGCCGTCCACATCAGTCCAGGTCGTGATTGCGTCGGAGGAATTTACAGCGGTGATAGAAATGGCCGCGCCCGGGATCGGCATATTGCCGGATTTCACGATGCCCTGAATAACTCCGACCGATGCGATCGCCTGAGCCCGTGGTGGCGTTGAGGATGCCTGTGGCACGGCGCCCTGAGCCTGGCACCAGACTGAAGCAGAAGTGAGCCACAAAAATGCGCCCACCAGCGGGCAGCCCAACATCAATTTTCTTACGACAACCATCAATCGCTCATCTCGAACACAACGAGATTTCTGTCGTCCGATCATAACTTCATCCCGTGGGCATAGCTGTAAAAGTTTGTCTGTTGTTCATGGATCTTCATCAACCTGTTCCAATACGATTCGAATTTCGTAAAGATGCGTAAAACTTCGTAAAAGCCACGCCATTTCGCAACCCGCAGGCGCATAATCCGGTTCACACGACCAGAGTGTCGAACGTTTTGAAGAGGTGTTTCTTATGCTCAAAAGCTGCTTTGCAACACTGATACTGTTGTGCCTGGTAGGCATGACGACGACGACCCTCGTTGCGCAAAACAACGGCGGCAACGAACCCCAATCTCCACCGGCTGGTGAATCGCCCGAGTACGGACACGGACATCATCACTGGGATCCGACGCAGCGCGCTGAGATGCTCGGCAAACAACTGAAACTTAGCTCGGACCAGCAATCCAAAGTGCTCGACATCCTGAAGTCAGAGCAATCACAAATGGAGAAGCTACGGTCGGATTCATCCCAGTCGCAAGATGACCGCCGCTCAAAGATGATGGACATCCGCAAGTCGTCGGATACGCAAATTCGCGCACTTCTTGATTCCGATCAGCAGAAGAAGTGGGACAAGATGCAAAGTGAGCACGGGCAGTGGCAGGGACATCACCACGAGCACCAGGACTCAGGTGCGGCACCGGATACCTCTCAACCGCAATAGAAGCAAGTCAAAGTTAAGAGACCTTCAAGGTCACAACGCGAGCGCGGCAAGAGAGACGCGGCAGAAATATGTCCGGCTAACGGACGCCGAAGAGGCTGTACAGGCCGAAGAGGTCGCGATTACTGAGACGAGAGAAGCACCAATCGCATAGATACTGCGCTGCTCCCGGCGCTATCGCCTGCCAAACAACCTGCGCTGTACCTGTGGATTCACTCAGTTCCTGAACAGTTGCACCGGTATCTGCCAGGACGATGACATGCCCGTTCGGCAGGGGCAGTACGTCATGATGAAATCCCTGCATGGTGAAGGAGTGTCGCTGGGCCGACAATGATTGTTCTAATTGAGCCAGGGAGAGTTCGCGTGTCGTATTTCCCGTCAGATCCACCTCGCGAATTACATCGATCGTTCCGCGACACAGCTGCCGTAAGTGCCTTCCTGTATTCGGGCAAGGGCTAAGGTAATCTCGTTTCGACTTCTTACTAGATGCTTCTTCAGAACCTTCCCGGAGCAAGCCGATTTTGCGCTCCATGTTGAATGTTCGCCTGCATGGCATTTGAAGTTGCTGTTCAGCTCATCCAGAATTTCCGCAAGATGAAATGTCAGATATCTTTCAAGCCGTGGAACCTCCGAATTTTTCAGTTTTTTACCTCCGGACAACCGTGGAGCAGATTGAATTCCCGAACAAAACGTGCGCAGGACAATCTGCTCAGCAGCTGATTACAAAACTGGTTTCTAAATCTTCTCGAAGAAATGCGCGACGCTTTGACCCGCTTCCTCGGTTGAATAAATCGCGACCTTCGTGCCCTTCTCGACACCGGCCGCCACATTTTTGCCCGCGTCCGTCGCAGCGTGGTCCGTTAGTTTGAAGGCATGCTCCGTCCCATCAGCCGATTCGATCACCAGTTTCTTTCCGTGACGATCGATTTCCTTCACAGTTCCTTCCGTTCTTTTGAGGCCGTTGTCTCCGACCTTGTCCACTTCGACGGCTGTGTCCTTTGTCCCTCGCTCCGTAGAGTGCGCCACCACCTCCGACCCCTCTTTCAGCCCATGCCAGGAATCTTTCGAGGCGAGATCGGCGGCCTTTACACCATGAACACTGGTATCTTTCGCCCAGTAAAAAAGGTGTTCCGTGCCATCCGCCGTTTTGACAGCAATCGTTTTCGCCGCCCGATCGATCTTGGTGATCGTGCCGTGAGTTGCGGTTACAACATGTTCCACTGCGAAAGCAAACGAGGTGAGTGAGCAGACAAGAACTGCGATTCCTACAATTTTCATGTGCGTCATCTCCGTAATTTTTTGATCAGTTTCAGAACGGCAGCATTCTGTCGAACACGCAACCGCCGGCTTCAAGACATCGGCCTTCGCTCTCTTCTTCGATCGTTTCGTTCCGTGTTCGTGGTTTCTGTTTCTTCGCGCCGAGACTCGGCGCAACCTGCACTCCTTCAAGTGGGAACCCCCAGTTTGGGAAGAAGCCACTGTGTCAAGACCAGGTATCCGACCAGCACACCAATCAGCCAAACCCATTCAGGCATGTTTCAGTTTCTCCCGGCTGCCAACACCTAGTTTACGCAGGAAGGTCATCATGGGACACCAGTTTGTGAAACCCGATGGAACAAGTTGAGGCCCACAAATGCGGTGAAGAGGGGCCCGCAGGGTTTCGGCTGAAGCAAATCGGCGCGTGGACTCCTGTCTCGACTAAGAAAGGACTGGCCGAAGACCAGCCCTTGTGTCGTTGCATGAAGAATTAAAACTCTGCAACAAGACCCAGCGTCACAGTCTTTGCCTGTCGTAAATAGGAAAAGCGAGAATCGGACTGCTGCTGAGACGCTTGGGAGCGCCAACTTGCCAGCCGGACCCGGACAACGTGTAGTCGTAGTTGATGAATCTGCCTCTCGCATGAACTGATCGCTGATTTGAGAGGACACAAAGATTTGAGAGGACACAAAGATATTTGCAAGACTGAGTGACTTCTACGGCAGCGACCAGGAGCTTACCTTCCGTGGCTGTTAAAAAACTCCCAGATCATTCCCGTGGCCCATCCATAGTAGGAGTGGGCAACGCCTACCTCACGAACAAACTCCACCTCGACTCCGTTGGCTCCACGTTTCGACATCTTATAAACACCATTCACGGTGGTCGCTGTACAGAACGGAGTGGTACTTGACGGTAATCCGTCTGCAGCCAGCCAGAAGTTGATGTCCACATCCACACTGGGCGTTACAACACCGCTTTCACCCCACCCATTAAAGCGAGTCCCGCCACAGTAAGGAATGGTCACATCCTGGTCGCCATGCAATTCAATAACAGATACCGGATTTTCAGGCACCGTGGTCTCGGGCGTGCCGACCCAAACAGTTGCCGATACCGGTCCGATGGCGGCGATCAGGTCGGAACTATGCTTGGCCATCGTGTGGGACATCATTCCGCCAGACGACATCCCGGTGACGAATACACGCTTCGGATTTACGCCATAACCTCCCTTGCCCACAGGTAGCTCCATTTGCAAAATAAGACAACGCAGAAATCCCGCATCATCCGGAGGCACAGGGAAATAGGAAGAGGTAGTATCAGATTCCCAGAACCGATATCCGGCTGCGCCGTTGACGCCAGGCTTCCAGGTGGCAACCGGGCACAGGAGAATGTAACCATTCGCCGCCTGAAGGCCTCCGCCCCACACCATTCCGCTTTGGCAAGCTGGAATTGCCGATGCTAGAGTCGCCGATTCCGTGCCGTTTACTGTTCCATGAAGAACCATGACCAGCGCTGGAGACGGTTGCACGTTTGCCGGAACATAAACGGTGTAGGTTCTGCTTAAGCCGTTCCACGTGGTCGTGAATGTTGTGATGGTCTGAGCACTTACTGCCGTAACTAAGGCAAGAATGAATGCAAACAGCTTCATGTGGCGCACCCTCCCGCCCTTTTATAGGAACTCCCATCGATGTCGGCGGTGAGGAGGCTCACGAATGCATGTGATTTCGGTCATTTCCATTCGGCCGGGAATGCTTTGTCGCGTTGTTCCCAGGAGGAGTTCGCGATTGTTGCAATGAGCTCAACCTGGTTCACCACCCAGAGGGGGCGACTCACGACGCCTGGTGGTCAGCAATGTCCATCTCGAGAGTGCTCAACAATGCCTGCTAGTTGTGAAGAGTTGCTGAGCGCGGTAGGAATCGAACCTACAACCTACTGATTGAACGTTAACTCAACCAAATCAATGGCTTCAGCGACTTCCGGGCGTTCCAAGGAGGCGGGTTGAGGCACTTTTAGGCATATTTGCTATCGAATTGCTACCAAATTGCCGTCCAGAGCAGGAGATATATCGTCCAACGATATACTTCAGGTATAACGCTCGGTCGGAGTCTCAAATCCAAATCAGTCCAAAAGTCGTGCCCAGAGCGCAAAGCAGTCGAATTGCTACCAAGTTCTGAGGTGGATGAAAATTCGATTTAAATTCAAGAATTTGATTGCAGTGCACCAGACAAACCTGGGGCGAAGTGTGGCGACGAGCTAAATCGTTGCAAGCTTAGTTGGCAAGGACAGTGTTGAGTCGCGGAAGCCAGCCTTTTCAGGGCTAAACTAACCTGTAGTTAGAATGACTTAATAGGTTTGGCTGGAACCGAAACATATCTGCCCAAGAACTCCACCCAGGCTCTCTCTTACAACCTTTCAGATGCTTACGCAGCCCATGCTAATTCGAAAGACTATGGTGTTCGACCCCTTACGGTGAGCCAGATGTCATCACCGAAGGGAGGTACCGAATCATTCTGTTCGCCAGCATGCCCGGCTGGGCAGAGTTTATGATCGAGCGCGATGAACTTGACTTGAATGACCCCTCCGCCGATCCATTCAAGACCAAGGTCCTCGAAAACAGAATTGAGCTGCTCAAGACGTTTGGCGATGGGCTCATTAAGTTTTGCAAGGCCCTTGAGCGAACAACCGACGAGCGCCTCGAGAGGCCTTGGCGCTTCGTTATGGGAGGCCGGATTCTGTTCGACGCACCGCGATACGTGGCCTTCAACGAATCGCTTTTTGCCAAATGGCACACCACCGCGGACAACTCACAGTGTATCTGCGCTTGAACGAGGTCACCGTACCAGGACTCTACGGTCCGTCCGCTGATGAACACTAACGAGTACCGTTTTTGGGTGACAGGGCCAGCAAGAGAGGGTGAAACCAGTTGATACGATTCCCTCCAACAATCAAGATTCGAGGCATCAATCCCTATGTTCGTGTGGACGCGGAGCTGACCAGGCATCTCAAAAAGAATTGGCGTAAACCACTCCCGGTCTTGGTTCGCATCTTTTTTGGAAGAATTTGATTACGGCGCGGATTCATCCGCGATCTCATCGGCCGCGATCGACGTGTACGAGCGAGTGATCCCTGGCGTCGTACTTCGAGGTTGTGTTTGGATCTATAGATCTGGTGCCAGCACACGAGAGTGCTTTTTCCTTTATCGTCACCCAGCTGGTAGTTCGGCGCTCTCGAGTTGGGTTTCTTCTACTTCGCGCCTTGGTAAGTAGCCAGATAGGGCGAAGTAAAGAACGTAAGCGTGACAGATCAACGGCACCAGAAAAGCAAGCCTGATGTTTTTCAAATCTGAAATCCATCCCATCATCGGCGGGAAAATCGCTCCGCCAATGATGGACATTACTAGCAAGGAGGAACCGAGCTTGGTATGGGGACCGAGATGCTTAATGCTCAAGGCGAAGATTGTAGGAAACATGATCGAGTGAAAAAAGCCAATTAGCACAATCGCCCAAATGGGGACAGTACCGCTGGCCAGGAGTATGATCAGCAAACACAACAGCGCCCCGGACCCGAAAAAGGAGAGGATGCAATGCGCCGGAATGCGCTTCATCACTGCTGATCCCGTAAATCTTCCGATCATGAATCCTAGTAAATGCAATTTCAGGTAATTCGCAGCCTGCTTGTCGGTAAGACCCGCGATATTGAATTGGGCAAACCGGATAACGAAGCTTGCCACACCCACCTGTGCTCCCACATAAAGAAATTGCGCAACAACTCCTTTTAGAAGATGTTTGTAGGGCCAGAGCCCAAGCAATCCACTCTGGCTTGCGGCGAGAGCGTTGTCTTCATCGTGCTCCACTACCTCAGGGAGTTTCGAGAAGTAAATTAGCAAGGCCACGCCGAGAAACAGGCCAGTGATGACCAGATACGGCCCTTTGACTGTATTGGCTTCGGCCACTCGATAAGCTTCCAATTGTGCAGGGGGCATTGATAATAATTGAGGGCGGGAGTATTCGATTCCAGTCAGGATGAAAGCGGCACCGACAATTGGTGTGACGAGCGCACCGACAGAGTTAAATGACTGCGCGAAATTGAGACGGCGCTCCGAACTTTCGGGGGGGCCGAGAATTGTGATATACGGATTGGCTGCAACTTCCAGAACGCCTTGACCGCAGGCCATCACGAACAGTGCAAAAAGAAAAAATCCATAAAGCCTGATCGAAGCGGCCGGAATAAACAGGCAGGCTCCGGTTGCACAGGTGATCAAGCCGAGCAGGATGCCCCGCTTGTACCCGAACTTTTCCATGATCCAGCCCGCTGGCAGAGCAGCCAGGAAATACCCTCCAAAGAAGGACGTCTGGATCAAAGATGAACGGAAATCGGAAAGATTGAAGGCTTTCTTGAGATGGGGTATCAGAATGTCATTTAGATTGACACCCAGGGCCCACAAGAAGAACAAGCTGGTAACCAGCACAAACGGCAAAAGGTAGCGACGCTCGGTAATCGGAGTTGATTTGTCCATGTAGCTCCATTCACGTTAATGCACGATCCAGATGCACATACCCGCCGTCAACGAACACGTGTTGACCCGTGATGTGTCCAGCTTTTGAGGAGAGCAAGAACAGGCCAGTCGCCGCAATTTCCTCGGGCATAGTCATGCGATGGGCAAAGGGAATTTGGCGACGACACGTTGCAACTGTTGCTCAGGATCGGGAAAAGAATCGAGCCACTGCCGATAAAGGGGAGTCATTACTTCGGCTGGAACCACCGCATTCACGCGAATTCCATGCGGAAGGAGTTCAGCCCCCCATTCCCGGGTTAGGCCAAGAATCGCGCCTTTGGAGGCTACATATCCAGATGTTCCACGCTGGCCTGTGACGGCAGTTTTTGAACTGATGTTCACGATATTACCGGAGGTGCCCTTCAGATATGGAAGCGCATAATGGGCCATGTTGTAGTAGTGGAGCAGATTGCGTTGCAAGGAACGCACAAACTCCTCAGGGCTTCCCGTCTCGAGTCCAACGTTGTCGTTGATTCCTGCGTTGTTCACCAATGCATCAAGGCGCCCCGCAAGCCTGAATACTCTGTTCGACGGTCGCTCGCCAATTATCGCCGGACGAGAGATCAACTGTGATGAAATGAGCTCTTTTGTCACACTTGAGTTCGCCACGGAGGTGCTCACATGCGGTAGCATCCCGATCGATAGCAATCGGAATGGCGCCTTCCTCGACGAGGCTTCTGATGATCGCAGCACCAATCCCTTTTGCGCCGCCGGTTACCAGAACGACCTTATCTCGCAATTGCAGATCCATGCGCGTGGAAACGTTCGTTGTGCGTTGGCGGAGAAGGCCCTATCCTCGCAAATTTAGAAATCCGCCATCGATCGGATAATCACAACCTGTAATGAAAGAGGCTTCATCTGAACAGAGAAACAATGCCAGATCCGCTACCTCTTCCGGGGCAGCCATTCTACCTATTGGCTGTGACTTCTCCAGCTTGGCAAACATTTCTTTCTCTTTCCCCGGATAATTCTTGCGCAAGAATCCATCCACAAAGGGGGTATGAACTCTTGCCGGAGAAATACAATTGCATCGAATGTTGAATGGCAAGTAATCTCGTGCAACCGAGTAGGTCATTGCAACGACCGCACCTTTGCTCATGGAGTACGCAAATCGGTCGGAGATGCCGGAAGTTCCCGCAATGGATGCCATGTTGAGGATTGTGCCTCCCCCCGCATGTTTCATATGAGCGATGGAGCCATGCATGCAGTTGTACATACCTTTCACATTGACTCGAAAAATCTTCTCGAAGTCTGATTCGCTGGTATGTTCCAAGTCCCCCACGTGAGAAATGCCGGCATTGTTTACTAGTATGTGAACTCTTTCCGTGCGCGTCACCAGCTGCAGGGCTGCTCGAACACTGTCGGGCTCACTAACATCGCATCCATATGCATGAGCATTCCCTCCCCCTCCTACAATTTCTTTGGCCAGTTTATCCGAGGCCTCGTGGTCAATATCGAGGATGCATACGCATGCTCCGCGTCGCGCAAATCTCTCCACCACTGCACGCCCAATCCCGCTCGCGCCGCCGGTCACGACAGCCACTTTGCCATCTAGACGGAAGACGTTTGAATCCCGATTCATTGCAACGTGCCTGCTTCTTTGCGTCTCATGATCAAAAACTTATTTGTCTTGCGATTTCTGAACATGTTCAATCGCAGCCAGAGCATTGCGTGCCTCGACGTCATCTGGCGCCAGTCTGACGGCGGTCTGGAGTTCCTTCTCCGCATTCCCCAAACTGCCCGTTCTTCCATAGAACACGCCGAGATTGCGATGCAGATGCGCGCTTTCCGAACACATACCGCAGAGTTGAATGGCCTGGTTCATTTGTTCCATCGCTTGAGGCCAGTTCTGCGCATTGGCTGCCTCCAGAGCGAAGTTTCCCAACTCGGACACTCGGTCACTGATCTGCTGTTGGCGTTGTAAAGCATCAAAACGTTCCTGATACTGTTGCGCTTCTGGGTCATGAACTTTGTTTAGAGCTCTCGCCAAGTTGTAGAGAGCTTGGGAGTGGTTCGGGTCAGATTGAACCGCCATTTTCCAATGCTGTATCGCTCCAGCTACATCTCCAGAGTGCTCCAGGTTCTGTCCCAAAAGGTATTGCGCGTTTGCGTTGTTGGGCTCCAAACCAACGAGTTTTTCCAAAAGAGCCGTCGCGCCGTTTAGGTCATCCTGCTGCTTCATAGTCAGCGCCATGAAGTAAAGTGTGTAGGGAAAATCAGGCTGCAGACTGATTGCAGTTTCGAGTTCCCGATGCGCTTCTTCGTATTTGCCTGTCTCGAAGAAAAACCGTCCCAAATTGTAATGTGCAGCGGCTAAATTAGGATCAAGTCGCGCTGCCTCAGAAAACTCTTTAAAACCGGCGGGCCGATCAAACTGGTCAACCAGCGCGATGCCAAGGTTGAGATGAGCCTCCGCGGACTGGGGTTCAATTGCCACGGCTTTCTCAAACGTCATTGCGGCCTCAGCTTCACGCCCAGTTTTGGCTTGCAACATGCCGAGTGCGGAGTATCCCCCGATATAGTTCGGATCCGACTGAATGGCAGCCTGAAATTGGCGTTCGGCACCAGCAAAATCACCCTGTTGTCCCATCAACAGACCGAGATTCACATAGGCCTTGGCATACTTTGGGTCGTGCTGTATTGCCTGTTGGAATAAGGATGCAGCCTCACTATTTTTACCCTGGTGACTGTATACGATGCCGAGATTGCTTTCGGCCTCGGCGAAGGCAGGATCGATTGCCATCGCGTTCTTGAATCGGTCGGCCGCTTCAGCATACTGGTCGGCCGCCATAGCAAGCAGCCCCAATTGATTGTGAGCGACTGCCAAAGACGGATCGATCCGTATCGCTCTCTCCAACTCCTTGCGTTCATCTGCTGCATCGCCTGACTTGTCGAGAGCGAGCGCAAAATTGTAACGGAGCTTCGCATCGTTCGGATTGAGTTGCAGTGCCTTGGCATACGTTTCACAGGCAGCTCTTGCATTTCCTTGGGCAAGATAGCGGTTTGCTTGGTGATTCAATTCTTCGACGTTCCTGTCTTTGTTTTGGGTCGCGTAGAGTTGAGAAACCTTCAGCCTCTCGGTGCGTGCACCCTCGATATCACGGGATTTCTGTAATAGGTCTGCGAGTTGCTGATGTGTGTCGGGGTCGGTGGGCCGAATACGTTCAGCGGTGCGCAACTCTGAGATCGCACCATTCACATTCCCAAGTGCAGCCAAGTCTGTGCCGAGGTGAAAATGAATGTCGGCTTCCCGAGGAAGCAGTGTCGCGGCGCGCTGGAGAGCCTGCGTTGCTAAATCAATTTTGCGGAGCGCCTCATAGGCTCGGCCGAGAGCATAGAACCCTTGTCCATCCTGTGGTGCTAGACGAGCGTATTCCAACAGGTTTGAGACAGCTTGCGAATAATCTTGTGATGAAAGCAAGGCCATGCCAAGGGCCAGCCGGGGAGCGGCAGACTTAGGATGAGTCGTGACCACATTGGTCAACTCTGCCAATCCTTTTTCGACCTCCCCAGCCCGTACGTAAGCAAGCCCTAGCGCAGTATCGAGAGATTCAACCTGATCACTTGGGGCTTGCTTGACGGCCTCCAGCAGGATCGACACCGCAGTATCAGGGTGGTTTTCTGAAAGTAAAATCTCGCTGAGCTTCAAAGCCGCGGGAGAGAACTTAGGGTCAATCTTAAGCACCGCATGAAATTCTCCTTCAGCCGCACTCACTTGCCCTTCTGATTCGAGCAACGTTCCCAACGCAAAATGCGAACTCACTGCATCCGGCTTCTGCTGAATTGCAGTCTGCAACTCCTTTTTGGCGCTGGCCTCCTGCCCTGCTCGCAACAGAGCTAACCCGTAGTTGTAGTGAATTTCCCAATTCTGGTTGTCGAGCCTGAGAGCATTCTTAAATGCAGAGAGTGCACAGCTGTTCCTGTCGCCTTGCGCATAAAGAGCGCCCAGTGTGTTGTATGCTCCGGCGGTCGGATGACTCTGGACAGTTTCCAGCAGAGCCGCAATCTTTGCAGAAGAGTGGCCTTGCTGTCTGCACGCGGTAGGCAAACCAAAGCTATCTTTGGATCGACTGGACGATAATGTTTGTGCAGGCGCGACTAAGGCGCCCGTTATTATCAGAAAAGCTCCAAGCTTAGACCAGGAAATTGCGGCCCGTGCTTTACCGCTGCCAATCATGCTCCAATGCCCTCTGTACTGTTGAGCTACTCTCTCAGGATTCCTGGATGCAGACTCAGCTTCTAAAACCCTAACGGGTCTGCAACAGTTTTTTAGAGCTTAACCACACGTGAAACTATAGCTCACGCGGGGCACTCGTCTGATCAGAGTAGATCCAACACTCCCCGACCCGCTTTCGGAGACGCCCCTTCGCTTAAAAACTGGGGCACATCCTCCTGTTCTACGACGCTCTCCGAGCTTAATTTTCTCTCGGCGTTAATAATAGAGCTTGAGCCCAAACTGCAGCTGTCGAGCGGTATTCGCCGTGGATGTGACCACTCCAAAATTTGGGGCATCGTAATTTGTAACGGGCACCGCCCAAATAGGGGTATTGGTCGCATTGAACATCTCGAAGCGAAACTCTAGGTGCATTTGCTCAGTGATTGGGAACTGTCGAAATATCGAAAGATCCAGATTCTTGTAACTGTCGGAACGCAGAGAATCGCGGCCTAGAGTGCCAAATGTATACTGTGCTGGCAGCTGGAATGCAGATGGATTAATCCATTCGCTGCGACTCTTGTTGGATGGATATGCATCACCGACAAGGTTAAGGCGCTCGTAACCATATCCATTGCCATAGTTATAGTTCCCCGTGTTGGCGATGTCCTTGGCGGTCCCGACATCGAACGGGGTTCCGGAACTCAGCGACAAAATACCGTTCAAGTTCCACTTGCCGATTACGGTGTTCACCAGTTTGCTCTTGGAAGAGAATTTCTCCCCCACTCCAAAAGGCAGCGTATAGACCCATGCAGCGGAGAGGATTTGCGGAAGGTCAGTCGCCGCCGGTCCCTTATCGGCTTGAATGTTGTAAGGATTCTGTATCGAACAACCTTCGACCCCGTACCAACCTGTGCAACCTAGATCCAAGCTTTTGGACCAGGTATAGGAAACCAGGTAAGTCAGGCCGTGCTGGGCATTGCCTTTGAAGGAGACTTGCAGGGCCTGGTAGTTGCTCTTTCCCACGCTACGGTCGTATGCGGTGGCACCGATATAGTCAAATGGAGCGCCGCAATTGATAGCGCCTGCGCCGCAGTTGGTAGGAGTTGGCCCCGGCTGCATGCGAACGTTGTAAGCGCCACCAATGTCAAGCTTACGGCCTACCGAACCAACGTAGTTCGTGGTCAGTACCGCACCCGAGCCGACCTGCTGTTGGATTCCGAAGTTCCATTGATCCGAATAAGGACGCTTCAAGTTTGGATCAGCGAACCAAGTGGACTGCGTGAAGGGAGTCGCAGTAGTTATGGGTTGCGCTGTTCCGAGGCTGAAGGGGTCCTCCGCCTTTGCTGTCGGTGGACCCGCCGTGATTGGGTTCAGGTTGCTAGCGCCCAATTGATCGAGGCTGGGCCATGTTCCCTCATAGTTCTGGCCAGTTTGCGTGATGGCCGCCCAGTTGTCGTAGAAACGGCCAAAACCTCCACGCAAGACCGTACCAGGAAAGATCTGATAGGCGGCACCAACACGGGGCTGCAAATTACTAAAATCATTGTGGTAGATGGCACCTCCGCCCAACGGAGTAACCACCACGTGGGCAGGCAGAGTACCATTGGGAATGCATGGGGCAGCGTTCGTTTGCGTGCACGATGGTGCATTTCGGGCCAGAATATAGGTCCCATTGGTGAAATCCATATCGCCCACAAAATCGTTCGCGTGAGCCGCATCCCCATAAATCGGCAATAACGTGAAGTCGTACCGCAAGCCCAGATTGATGCTCAATTTACTAGTTACCTTCCACTGGTCCATACCGTAAAAGCCGCCCACCCATCCCCCATGCTCGGTCTCGACGACATTGCGCCGCCCAGAACTAGAAGGGTCGCCGAGGAGGAATGATGCGATCGCATTACCTCCTGAGAGGCCAATTGGGTTCGCGGTGTTGGCCGCCGAGAACTGCACGTTGGAATTCAGGTACAGAGCGTTCGAGTTATTACTTGCAAAATCAGATCCAAATCGAAGCGTATGACGCCCGATGGTTTTGCTGTAATCTCCACCCCATTCCCAGATGTCAGAAACCTTCGTGTCGTCAACCTGCGCTGCTCCATGGGCGCTCGGGTTAGGATTTCCAATGTAGCCCTGTATCACTAATTCGGGGATCATGGTTACCCCATTCTTGAAATTGCCGGCGAAATTAGGAGAGAACAACTGAGGTCCTAAGCTGACGGGTGCCGTCTTGAAGCTGGATCCTTGATCGATGTTGACATCCGTCCGACCGAAATGGACTTCTAACAGCGAACTCGTAAACGAGTGGATGTAGGTCGCGGCGAGATTGTAGCCATTCGTGGTCTGCTGGTGAAGCAATCCAACGAATCCGCCAGATCCGGTCACTGGTTGGCGGAAGCTGGTGTACCGCCCCCATGCGCTGTCCCGTTCACTGAAATGATGGTCCAAGCGGGCATTGCCTTCGTCCTGCCGCGTGATGATCTTTGTAGTGTCCAAACCATTGAAATTGGGATTACCCGAGAGGTTCGGCGCTGGGAATATCTTCTGAGCATACGTCAGCATGTTCGGATCGAGCATGGTCGTGGGTATTTTGTTGCACGGCGTGCCTGCCGCTTGAATGTTTCCGGGTGCGGCCAGTGGATTCCCCGAGGTATCGCACATAAACGGTTGGCCGCTGTAAGGATTGTAAATCTGCCCGGAACCGACCACAGCTGTTAGATCTCCACCCAATTCTGTGGTGGTGAGGGTGTTGTAGAGGTTGGTGGCCGCTGTGTGGTTTCGAAATCCTTCATAACTTAGATAGAAGAACGTTTTCTTCTGTCCCTTCTCTCCAGGGAACCAGAGAGGCCCGCCAAAGGAAGCACCAAATTGGTTCTGCTGGAAGGGGGTAACTTTGGTCAAGAAAGGATTGGTCGCATCGAATGCAGTATTGCGAACAAACTCCCAGGCAGCGCCATGGAAATGTGCCGTACCAGTCTTGGTCACGACGTTAATCACGCCCCCGAGTACTCCGCCGAAGGAAGCGTCGTCATTGTGCGATTGAACTTTAAACTCCTGAATATCGTCTACGATCGGTGCTACGGCGTATGTGCTTCCGAAAGATCCCTGGTTATTCACCCCATCGAGAAGGAAAAGATTGCTGCGGTTGGTTTGGCCATTCACCGCGGGGTAAGAGAATGTGCCGATCGGATTTGACCACACACCACCACTGGTGGCCGAATTTTGTGAGACGTTGACCGTGCTGACCCCGGGAGTAAGATTCAGCATCTGGGTGAAATTCCGCCCGTTGAGAGGTAAATCGTTGACCTGCTTTTGGACCACTGCTTCGCCTAGCTCAGAGGTAGAAGTTTCCAGCGTAGCCTCGGTCGCTTCGACCTGAACTGTTTCCTGCGTTGAGCCAGGAGTCAGCGTTAGATCCAATGTCGCCGTCTGATTCACGTCCAAAGCGATATTGGTCTTGATCTCCGTGCGAAATCCGGTTTGGCTCACTTTCACTGAGTAGTCGCCGGGCTGAATCTGCGATATCACGTAGATTCCCACACTATTCGTTGTGACGGAACGGTCCAGGTTCGTTCCCTTACTGTGCAGCACTACCGTTGCGCCCGCAATTACCGCTCCGCTCGAATCACGTACGGTGCCATTGATCGTGGCGGTAGCTTGCGCTCGAGCTCGTTGGGGAAAGGCAAGGGCTGCAAGCATCAAGAGAGACATTAGCCCGAACAGGGCGAACTTCGAAACGAACAGCGGATACCGATGTTCCATCGCGGGTCCTCCTCGCGGCATGGCGAATGGGAGGCAGACTCTGCCTCTTCCTTCTGAAACGCACGAACCCCGAACCGAACTGATTTTTCAGGAAACCCCAGCTAAGCCGGACGTAACCCTTGCGTCGCGGCTGGTGTTAATGGAGCGAGAAAGTACTACTATCTTTCAATTACTGTCAACCGTAAAATTTCAATATCGCAAATAACGTTTCAATAGATGGAATGGATTCGGTTGATTCGAGGAAATCGTGTGAAACATTGCAAAATATGAAACGCTGTTGCATCATTTGATTACCATTTTGGCTCGCGCTTTGGGTCCATTCTGTCAAAGAGTGCCTTCAATCGAACCGAGGTCCGGCAATGCCAAGAACTCGAGAGTCGGCGGCGGCTCCTGTGGGAGTGATTTCCAAAGTGCTGAGAATTTTGGAGAGCATTCACGATGCTCCTTCAGGCCTGGGCCTTAAAGCGATTTCCACTGTGACGGGAATCCATAAGAGCACGGCGCATCGCTTCTTGAAACATTTGGAGAGGGAGAACTACCTTATCAGCACGGAAGATGGCTCTTACCTGATCGGGCCCCGTTTCTGGTATTTGACTGCGAACCTGAATTATGGGGCCACCCTCCGATCGGTCGCGCGCCCTATCTTGTGGGAATTGTGGAAGGCAACTCAGGAAACGGTCAACATGGCGGTGCTCGATCAGTCAGCAGTTCTTTACGCCGAAGTAATCGAGAGCCCGCATGAATTTCGACTCTCTTCGCGTGTAGGGAGCCGTCGTACTGTGTACGCGACCGCTTTGGGCAAAGTCATTGTCGCGTTTCTCCCCGACGACAAGAAGAAAACGATTCTTAGTGGCATCACCTTCCGGCCTTCTACACCAAGAACCATCATGAACCTGCTGCAATTTCAGCGGGAGCTGGAGAAAATCCGCAAACAGGGTTACGCCGTTGATGACGAGGAAGCAGTGATGGGCGCACGCTGCGTCAGCGCCCCCATTCTCGATGCTTCCGGATGGTCCATTGCCGCAATTAGCGTTTCCGGACCGGTAACCAGAGTAACTCCAACGCAAGTCGCCGATTTGGCGCGTGCAGTGACTTCCGCCTCGCACGCCATTTCGGTCGAGATGGGATTTGCGCCGCGTGAGGCGCAATCGTCGGAAGCTAAGGTCTAACGTTCATTGCGAACCGGCGGCTCGGCGATGCGGCACTTCCTTGAAAAATCTCGAAGAACGGAATCTTGAGGAAATCTTTCAAGACCCTGGCCAACGACCTCGCAAGCCTCGCGTGTCGCTTCGCCCTCGAAACTAATCTCCGCACTTAGTCGATAGAACTCGGAGTAATGGGGAATTAACTGTATTCCCTGCCGCAGAACTTTTGAAGCTTCAGACAGCTGACGATGGGCTACCAGGACCTTGGCCAATTGTTCAAAATCAGCAGGATTTTCAGACCCTTTTTCAATCGCACGCTGCAGATATCGGATTGCCAGCGGAGCACCGTTTGCGTCATTTTGTTGTAAACTCGAATCGGCTAGCGCTTCCAGCACTTGAACGTTTTCTGCTTCAGTGTTCTTCAGTTGTTCCGCTAATTCCCAATATCTCTGCCGATATTCAGGATGACTGAGCGTGACCTGGCCGTACGCCTGCAACAAAATCAACGCAGAAGGTGGCGAATATGGTTCTGACGGATTCGCCGTGAGTTGGACAAGGTCCGGCAATCCGGGGCGGACCATGTGAAATGCCGCTTCCGGAAATGGTTCTTCCGCGTTAGCGAGAATGCGATGATTTGTTAGAACCGAATGCGAGATTACGGTCACGTCGCGCTTCGGCATGTGACATCCAGCGCAGTCATTGGCAGGGTTCTTGCGTTCACGTACCAGGAGGGGCAACGCGCAGCTCTTCTCCGTATGACAGGTGAGGCATTTCTGGCGAAAGTAGGCAGGTGCGTCCTGTCGTGACGGTTGAAGGTGAGGATCGTGGCAACTGATACACGCAAGGCGACCGCCGCTATTGCGATAACACTTGCTGAGTCGCATGGAGAGATAGTGCTCGAGGTGGTCATCCTTAGGGACGGATTTGGGGCTGAACGGCACGAGGAAAATACTCAAAGTGTCATTCAATTCATTACCGGGGTGAAAATCGCGATATTCCTTCCCCGACTGCAATATTCTCGCGTCGCCGGATTGGTGGCATGACATGCAAATGTTATCCGCTAACCAGGGCGAGAGCTTACCGGGGTTGGAAATCGTGCCAACTGGATTTCCCATCCCTACAGCAACAATATGCGCCTGTCCCGGGCCGTGACAGTTTTCGCACCCGATGGCAAGCTCCGAGAAAGGAGGCTCCAGGAAACGTCCGTTCCCTTCTGGGTGCGGGCGAGGCTGCCCACTGTGACACATGATGCACCCGGCCACAATCGGGCGTTCAAACCCGTAATCGCCAAATTCGTAACCCGGAGAGAGCGCCCACCGTTCGGTTTTCGTATACAACGAAAGAGGAGCTTCAAAGAGATAATCGCCTTGCTTGACGATCGCTCCCCTTCCATTCGCGCCCGATCCAATGAGCCATTCCAATTTACAAGTCTTCCGGAAGATGTCTTTGCCGTCGGGCGTACTCGCGTATTCGCTTTGGTAAACGCTTCCGTCGCGGGTGTATGTCTCGAAATGTCGATTCGATTTCGAATCGAAAATTCTGGCCGAATTCGGAATCTGGTCGAGCACGGCGGAAGTGATTTCCACCAGCGAACGGCCCATATCGGTCCTCGAAAAAGACTCGTAAATACTGGCATGGCATTTCGCACACGCCCGCGAACCAACGTAGCCGCTGGAGGCCTGCACCGTGGACGCCGATGCCCCTGACGCTTTTGTGCGCAATGAGCAAAGAACAATCGAACCGCACAGTAGAGCCAAGACAAGAGCTTTATGCGAAAGGTCACCCCGGAATCTCCTCAGTCGGGTGCTGATCATCTCGCCTTCCATATGCGAGTTCCTTCTTCACCGAGAAGAAAAATGAGAAAAGAAAGCGGAAACACTGCAGGGCAATGTAGCGTAAACAGTTGTTCGAAGCAAGAAGACCTATAGGATATTTACCGTACAGTTCTCGATGAAATCCCAATCCCAATCAACCCCAATTCCAGCTGCTGATGGCGGGTGAGCATATCCGTCCACGTCGATGTTAAGAGGAGTTTTCATGCCGAAATCCATGTAAGACGTCGGGAAGAGCAGTTCCAGGAATTCACAGTTTGAAATCGCTGCGCAGCAATGCAGATTAACGATTTCCAGGGGGTGGTAGATCGCGGTATGTAGCTCACAGCGTACGCCAAACGACTCAGCTAAATGTGCGGTCTTCATAACCGGCGTCACTCCTCCCTTCCATGACACATCCGTCCGAACAATATCGACAACATTTGTGGCAATGCATTCGGCGATGGAGTAGTGCGATCCCGCCAAGACTTCCGTCCCGCAGACGGGAATATCCAACCTATCCGTTAATTTCTTTAACTGATGAACGTTGATGTCCGGGAGTGGTTCCTCTAGCCAATAAAACTTCAGTTGTTCGAGTTCCCGCCCGACTCGGAGTGCCTCTTCGTAGGTGTAGGCTGCCACCGGATCGGCCATCAACTTGAATTCAGGGCCCACCGCTTCGCGGCAGAGCCGATACGCCGCCAGATCGACATCCAGTTTGCCAGGCGGATGCAGCTTGTATGCATGCCAACCAAGACTTTTTACTTCCAGTGCCTGCTTGGCATAGTCTTCCGGCAATCCCAGCACAAAAGAACTGGCATAGACCGGGACTTTCTCCCGGTAGCATCCAAGGAGCTTGTAAAGCGGCAAGCCTGCATATTTGGCGGCGATATCCCATAGGCAGATGTCGAAGGGGCCATAAGAATAGATGGGAACGTGATTCCACCACCGATCATGAACGCGGAATTCCTGCCAAAGCTGTTCACGAAAAAGCGGGTCCTTCCCGAGAAAAAATGGCTTTACTGCGGAGGCGGCAATGGCTCCGGCCATCTCCGCTCCTCGCCCTGCGAATCCGAAGGAATGACCTTCGATACCCGCGTCGGTCTTCATCGAGATGACCAGAAAGTCAAACGTCGACTTACCGCCCGCGCGCATCTCGAGGTCTGACATGCCCGGACGCAAATTACGGCACACACGTACTGTGATGGAGGTAATCAGCAAGTTACAGTTCTCGCCCTGCGACGACGACGTTCTCAAAAGCCTCGTGACTCTAATCAATGCGGGCGCATCTGTCAATGCGGCCCGCACTCTAAACGTGAGTGACAAGTCGATTGACTCGCCGATTCTGCTTGACGGATCTGGCGATATGGTTCATTTTCTCCGTTGCTCTCAATACAGGATAATAAGGGCCATTCGTTAAAACATTGGGCACAGCATGTTATTGGGATTAGTTGTGGTCGTTCTCGCCGGAATTGTTCAAGGAAGTTTTGCCACGCCGATGAAGCGAATGCCGGCCTGGCAATGGGAAAACAGTTGGCTCCTGTTTGCGCTGTCGGGCCTGATTGTCTTTCCATGGATCATTACTTCCGCTACGGTACCTCACCTATTCTCGGTTTACTCGTCAGCCGCAAACGCAACCCTCCTAAAGGTCACTTTATTCGGATTGCTCTGGGGTGCAGGCGCAACCCTTTTTGGTCTTGGGATTGCACGCGTGGGGCTGGCACTCGGATTCGCCGTTATCTTAGGTATCACGGCGTCCTTCGGTTCGCTAATTCCGATGTTGCTCCTCCATCCCCAAGAACTCTTTTCAAAACGGGGAATCGCCTTGATTGCTGGCACCCTGGTTATGATAGTTGGACTCGTATTGCTCGCATTTGCGGGGCATGCCCGGGAGCGTGATCTCGCGGGGGTTGCTGGACAGCGATCAGGTTTTGCCGTTGGACTTTTAATCTGCATTTTTTCGGGAATCTTTTCGTCCATGATGAATTTCGCCTTCGTGTTCGGAGATGACCTGCGACAGACTGCTCTGCAGTTGGGAGCGAGCAAGACTATGGCAGCGAACCCGATCTGGGCTCTTACGGTGAGTGGCGGATTTGTTGTCAACTGTTTCTACTGCATCTACCTGCTCAATAGGAACCATACTTGGGGTACATTCATGAAGGGCAATTCATGTATCTACTGGATGATGGGTATCTCGACTGGCCTACTGTGGTTCGGTGGCACCGTGCTCTATGGGATTGGGGCAGCTGCCTTAGGTCCGCTCGGTAATATTGTGGGCTGGCCCATTTTCATGACCCTTGATATCATCGTCGGCCTGTTCTGGGGCGCACTCTCGGGCGAGTGGAAAGGCGCAAGTCGAAAAGCTTTAATTTACAACTGGAGTGGCGTCTCAGTGTTGCTGCTGGCTATTGCGATTATTTCAGCTGGAAATGCATCTTGGTAGATTATCGTCTTTGGGTTTTAGTAATGGCGCTCAGCCGCACGGAACTGGGCTTCCGGGTTGCAGCTTTCTCCACGCCAGTGCCTTCGCGAACTGTATAGTACTGGTTCGCCAGCAAATCTGTGAGCGAATCTACAACTCCGCTAGGCCAATAGATCTGAATCTTCTCCGCGCTGGGCGCATTTCCGAGACCAAAATGCAGCCGCAGATCACTCTGCGAGATATAGCCATCCCCACTGCGTACTTCCTGTAGACGCTTATCTTTTCCTTGATCCAGCAATACCCTGGCTCCGAGCGCAGCACGATTGGACTTTACGCCGATCAGGCGCAAGGTAATCCAATTTCCGATGGGCGCGGTGTTGTAGTACAGCGACGGTCTCTCATTCATGTTGTTGACCAGAGCCTCTTGATGACCATCGTTGAACAAATCTCCCAGCGCCATGCCACGTCCGGAATGTTGCTCGACGAGAACCTTTCCGGCAGTTTCCGTAATATTCGCGAACGTTCCATCGCGGAGGTTATAGTACGCCACCCTCGGCTCACGATAACTAGTGCCCAATGCTTTCCCATCCACTTCCGGGTACACATGGCCATTCGCGATTAAAATTCCCGGCCAGCCAGTATTGTCGAAATCATAGAATTGGACACCCCAGCCCAGCCAGCGTCTGATCTTACCGAGCTCGGCATGGTAGGTCACATCATCAAAGTTGTTGGCACCGTGATTTAAGTAGAGGGTAGGGGTGTCGTCGCTGAAGTTCGTTTTGACAATGTCTTCGTAGCCACTATGCGTAAAGTCGTCGGCTGATAGCCCCATACCGGCTTGTTCCGTTCCGTCTTCGCTGTACGCAACACCGGCCTTCTTGGCAATTTCCGCAAAAGTTCCGTCGTGGTTGTTATGGTAGAGAAGGCTAGGCGTTGAGTCGCAAGCTACGTAGATATCCGGCCATCCGTCGAGATCGAAGTCCGCCGTGAGCGAAGTGAGTCCGTAACACGATCCAGTATCGTGGATCCCGGCTTTCTGGGATACGTCGGAGAAAGTGCCATCCCCATTATTGTGATAGAGCGCATTGACTCCCGCTTTGAGTCCCCTCGGCCCACACATCACATTGATGCCTTTCCACACGCACCACCGGCCTTGTCCCGGGCGCGGCACAGAGTCGTAACTGAACTCCACGTAGCGCGAGATGAAGAGGTCCACTCTTCCGTCGCGATCGTAGTCCAGAAAATTGCAACCTGTGCTCCACTCCTTCCCAGAAGTATTTAGCCCCGATTGCGCAGTCACATCCGTGAATGTGCCATCACCATTGTTGTGATACATCACATTTTGCCCCCAATAGGTGACGAACAAATCGAGAAAGCCGTCGTTATCGTAGTCACCCACACATCCGCCCTGGCCCCAGCCAGAGTGAACTAGTCCGGCATGCTGCGTCACATCGGAAAATGTGCCATCACGGTTGTTGTGATAGAGATGGCCGGTGGGGGATTGGTTCTTACCAGAAATAACCGTCGAACCATTAGGCAGGTAAATGTCAGGCCAGCCATCGTTGTCGTAGTCGAAGATCACTGCACCGTTACCCGTGGTCTCGATGATGAATTCCTTGTGGGTATCGTCTCCATACGTGTTGAATGCATCGACTCCTGTTGCGGAAGCTATGTCCTCAAAATGAACTTCGCCAGGAGTGATCTTGGAGACGTTCCCAATGGCTTGATTGGCACGCGCTGCAAAGTATGCGGCCAGCAGAAAAAGAGTGGCAAGCAGGCAACATCGAAGAGTATTCATTGAATAAACGACCGCTCTTACATCCTAAAAGCAGTATGGGGCAACGCCCGGTGATCAGCTATTGCTCCCTACTGAAGCTATAACATCCGCAGGCTTCAGTTGCCACGAGACGACCCTCTGGCGAGATTCGCCAAGGCACTCAATCCCCAGTTCGACCACATCGCCCACCTCCAGATACTGTGGCGGAGTCATCCCCAATCCCACCCCGGCCGGCGTACCTGTACTGATCACGTCTCCGGGCAGCAGTGTCATGAATTCGCTGACGTAGCTAACGAGAGTGGGTACGTCAAAAATCATTTCACTTGTGCAACTGCGTTGTCGAAATGCTCCATTCACCTTTAGCCACATTTTCAACCGGGTTATGTCAGGGATCTCGTTTGGTGTTGCTACGAACGGGCCCAGGGGAGCAAACGTATCGGCGCTCTTGCCCTTGACCCATTGCCCGCCGCGCTCAAGTTGAAAGGCGCGCTCGGAATAGTCGTTGTGCAAAACGTACCCCGCCACATAATCGAGCGCACTGGCCCGCTCAATATATGAACCCTTTTTTCCGATTACCACAGCCAGTTCGACTTCCCAATCTACTTTCGTTCCGGCTCGGGGAATGACGAGCTCATCGTTCGGCCCAACCAGCGAAGAGGTCGCTTTGAAGAATAAAACCGGCTCTTTTGGAATTTCCATTTTGCTTTCGCGGGCATGATCGCGAAAGTTCAAGCCGATGCATATGATCTTGCTGGGGCGACCGATGGGCGGCCCCAAGCGAGCCGACGGTGGCACCGTCGATAAAGAAGCGGCGTTCTCTTGCAACCAATTCTTCAAGCTCTGAAATCCATCGTTCGCGAAGAAAGCCTCGTCATAGTTGGAGACGAATGCCGAGACGTCCAGCCTGGTTCCATTTCGCAATAGGATTCCAGGACGCTCGAGTTCAGTGTCGCCAAACCGGATCAGCTTCATTTTTGTCCTTCGCGCAGTGTAACTCGCTCCCTAACAAGTGGCGAACTTTTCTTTGAAAGAGGCTGGGTCGTAGTTGAATAGATTCACGTGCGCAAGTTGAAGACGAAATTATTTGAAGGTTCCAGCTTGCGAGTTTTACTAGCTGAAACGTTGCCATTCCGACCGACGAATAAAAATTCCTTTGACCTCGTGACTAGGTTTGCTGCTAGAGTCTGCGTTTGCGAAATGCGTCTTAATCACAATGCTACTTTCGCACTGAAGCGTTGGCGTAGGTCATCCAGCGATATCTTGAGTGAGAAAAGAGGAGTGCCATGGCTGAAATCTTCCCCCATCTCGATTACAACCCCAAATTGCCGCAACGCGTGGATCGTGGAATCGGCATTATCGGCACCGGCGGGATTGTCAATTATGCGCACCTGCCTGCCTACAAGAGCGCCGGATTCAAGGTTGTCGGAGTCACCGATCTAAGACACGAACAAGCCGTGCGTACAGCCAGGCAACATGGCATTGCTCAGGTTTACTCCAGTGTCGATGAGTTGTTGCAACAACCTGAGATTGAGATCGTCGACGTCGCGGTTTACCCCTCTGTACAGGTAAGCATTGTTGAACAGGCTGCAGCTGCAGGCAAACATCTCTTGTGCCAAAAACCATTTGCTGATGAGTACAAAAAAGCAGTCCGGAGTGTGGAACTGGCGAAGCAGGCCAAGGTCAAAATCGCAGTGAACCAACAGATGCGATGGGACGCCGGCATTCGTTGCGCTCGCCTTCTCATCGAGGATGGCTGGCTTGGAACGCCGACGTACGGGTCAATTCAGGTCCACTGCAAGACGGATTGGAGCCTTTGGCCCTGGATCTATCAAGGGAAACACCTGGAAATCATGTTTCACAGCATCCACTACATCGACTCTTTGCGGTTTCTTCTAGGCGACCCGGATTATGTTTTCACGAGCGGCAGCCGCATTCCAGGCGAGACCACAACCGCAGAAACGAAAACGGTATCTACGTGGGAGTACGCTTCGGGCCTGCAAGTCCTTATTGATGTGTGCCACGGCACATGGCAAGATGACCCATATGCGGTGTTTCGCTTTGAAGGCACAGAGGGCGTAATCAAAGGGACGATCGGGCTGATGTACAACTATCCCACGGGGCGCCCCGACACCTTAGACTTCATGTCGAAGAAAAATCCGGGGTACTGGTTCTCTGCTCGATTGACCAAAATGTGGATCCCGGATGCGTTCGTAGGCCCAATGGCTTCTCTCATGTGCGCGATCGAGAACGGATCAGAACCGGAGACCAGTGGACGCGATAATCTTCGCACGCTGCAAATCGTTTTCGCGGAATACCGATCTATGGCTGAAAAGCGTGCAGTTCGACCACAAGAAATCGTCTGAGAAATTCACAAATCGGGATGTACGCCCTTGAGGTCACTGGAACTGCCGGGTGCTTGCGGAGTGAGATAGACGCCATTCTCGATCAGCGCTGGATTCCTAAAATGCAATTGCAGGTGCGGAATACATTCCAGAAAAATAGCTTCGTGCCCCAAGGCGATGTGATTGAACAGAACCAGATGCTGATGAATCTGTCCCATGTCCCCTACGTGTGGCACGACGGGAAGGCCAAATTTTCGCGCCAGCAGGCTGACAGTCAAAAATTCGGAAATTCCCGCTACTCGAGTACAGTCGACCTGCACGACCTGAACGGCATGTGCCCGCATAAAATTCTTAAACAGAATTCGGTTCGAAACATGCTCCCCAAGTGCAATCGGAATTGGCTTGATGGCCTCGGCGAGAGCCCTGTGTGCCTCGATGTCGTCGGGGTGAGTCGGCTCCTCGATGAAGTACGGCGACATTCCTCGAAGCTCCTGACAAACCTGCAGTGCGCGGGGAAAGGTCCACTGCTGATTCGCATCGAGCATGATCAGTGCGTCTCCGCCGGCCAGTTCGCGTAGCATGAATGCGCGTCTTAGGTCGCGACGGTTATCGGGCGATCCAACCTTCAGTTTGAACGCACGGAAGCCTTTCTCGAGTGCTCCCCTTGCTAATTCTTTGATCCGCTTATCGTCATACTGAAACCAGCCCACAGACGTGTCGTAACCAGGATAACCAGTACGCAATATTTGTTCTCTAGAAGACCGTGATCCTTCCTGAGTTCGTAAAATTGTCTTGGCTTCATCAGTCGTCATTACGTCTTCGAGATAACTGAGATCCAAGAGGCTGATCAATTCGTCGGGCGTGAGATCCATTAGGAGGCGCCATAGGGGAACACCTCGGCTCTTTGCCCAGGCATCAAAACACGCATTAGTGAGGGATGCCAATGCGAGGTGCACCACGCCCTTGTGCGGTCCCAGCCAGCGAAGTTGCGGATGTTGAGCCATGCGCCTGGAGACCGCGCCAAACTCTGCCATTAATCCTTCAATGTCGCACCCGACTAATTGCTGTCCAAGAAGTTCGATCGCATCGCATACCAATTGATTTCCCGTTCCCAGCGTAAGTACGATACCGGTACCAAACAATTTCTCGCCGCATGAAAGCAAAGTCGTGGCGAATGCATATTCCGCCCCCGAATGGATAGCGTCGCTGCCCGCCCCACTTTCCAGAGGGAAGCGCACATCGCGTGCCTGGAGTGAGGTAACGGTATGTAGGCTCATTCGAGTTGGAGAGCGTGTGGAATCAGCGATAGCCAGAATATAGTAAAGTGGCTCAGCGAAATGCAATCTCGAAAAACAATAATTGGATTAGCGACCTGCCTGACTTGCAACTCGCGAAGGACAATCTTATGAAACGATATGCGTCGGTTATTAAAGTAAAACCGGAGTCTCTCACGGCGTACAAGAAATACCACGCGCAAGTATGGCCTGACGTACTTGATATGATCCGGCGTTGCAATATTCGAAACTATTCGATTTACCTGAAAGATCAATTTTTATTCGGCTATTTTGAGTACCACGGAACGGACTACCAGGCTGATATGGCGAAAATGGCAGCAGACCCGAAAACGCAGGAGTGGTGGTCGATCATGATGCCTATGCAGGAACCACTTGAGACTCGGGTTCCCGGCGAGTGGTGGGCTGAGATGGAAGAGGTTTTTCATTGCGACTGATGTGCAATACCACGAAATTTTCTAACGCACGGTGCAAACAGAACCATGAAAATTGTCGATACGCACCAGCACCTCTGGGATTTGCAACAGTTCCGGTATTCCTGGGTTAGATCACTCCCTGCTCTCGACCGCTCCTTCCGGATGGCGGACTATCTGGATGCGGCCCGCGGACTCGAAGTAGTGAAATCGGTGCACCTGGAAGCTGACGTGGACGAAGCTTTCATCCTGCAAGAAACCGAGCACCTTTTGAAGCTTGCTGATCGCTCCGACAATCCTCTCGAAGCGATCGTCGCTCCCGCTCGGCCGGAAAGTCCCGATTTCAAATCGTACATCGATCGAATTGCGCGATACCAACGAATCAAGGGAATACGAAGAGTACTCCACACGCAGCCTGATAGTTTGGGGCGGGATTCAACCTTCGTCAAGAATGTGGCATCCCTATCGTCATACGGGCTCTCGTTTGATTTATGTGTCCTGGCACGCCAGCTTCCTATCGCAATCAATCTAGTTTCGCAGTGCCCGGACGTGACATTCATCCTCGATCACTGTGGAGTGCCTCAAGTGAAGGAAAAGCTTCTTGACCCCTGGCGCTCGCACGTTGCGGAGATCGCGAAGTTCCCCAATGTTGCATGCAAAGTGTCCGGATTGGTGGCCTATGCCGACCCGCTTTCGTGGACCGCCGAAGATCTTCGCCCGTTTATAGAGCACGTAATCGCCACCTTCGGTTGGGATCGCGTCATGTTCGGCAGTGACTGGCCTGTTTGCACCCTCTCTGCCACATTCGGGCAATGGGTGGACGCACTGACTTTAATTACGCGAGAAGCAGGAGAGCTCAATCAGAAGAAGTTATTCCACGACAACGCGATTCGTTTTTATCGGTTGCGCTAAATCAGCTCCGCCTCCAAGGCAATGGTTTTGCTAGACGACCTACAGTCCAAACTCCCGCTGAATGCTCTCCGTATGTTGTCCTACTTTTGGAGCGAGGCGCGAACTAGTCAGCAGTTTGCCGTTGAGTCGGATGGGAAGTCGAGTCGTGACAATTTCGACACCGCTGTCGCCCCGCAGTATTTGCGTCATCGCGAGCTGCTCAAATGCCTCGCTGGCGGTGAGTTTGGGCCAATCCAGAACCTCGGCGCACCAGATATCTGCAGCATTCATTATGTCTAACCAATGCTCTGTTGTGTGCTCTTTCAGACGCTTCGCGATGACTTGCTTGATTTCATCACGCCGTCGAAACCCCTCAGCGGGATCGGAACTTTTTTGGAGCAAAGGTAAATCCAATAGCTTACCCAAGGTGGGAAGGTGCGACATCGCGAGCGCGAGATACCCGTTTGCGGTGTCATACACGCCGTAAGGTGCTGCCAGGTATGCATGGGCATTGCGGAATGTGCTTCTTCGCGGCGGGCGCCTTCCGTCGTTAAGATAGGTGGTTAACACCTCGAATTGGAAATCGAGCAGAGCTTCTATCAGACTGGTTTCGACTAACCCTCCTCGACCAGTGACGCCGCGCCGCACCAGGCAAGCCAGAATTCCCTCGCAGAGGCTGTGTCCAGCGAGCATATCGGCGATGGCGAGCGCCATCGGTGTGGGCGGATCGCCCTCGTTGCCGCTCAACCACATAATCCCCGAACGCGCCTGCGCTAGCAGGTCTTGCCCAGGCCGCTCGCGCCAGGCGTCGGCAGTGCCGTACCCGGACACAATACCGTACACCAGGCGGTTGTTGATTTGCGCTGCTTGCTCGTATCCGAATCCTAACCGCTCCATGACACCGGGTCGGAAATTTTGGACCATGACATCCGCACGCGCAATGAGTTGCCGAAGTTTGGCCAAGTCTGACGGATTCTTGAGATCTGCAGCATAGCTTTCCTTGTTCCGGTTGATGGCGTGGAACAGCGTGTTTTCCCCATCCACATCGGTATCGCTTAGATAGATCGCACGTCCCAGGTCTCCGACGCCGGGGCGTTCAATTTTGATGACACGGGCGCCCATATCGGCGAGTCGAAGAGTGGCAAGCGAGCCGGAGAGAAACTGGCTGAAATCCAAGATCAGGGTTCCGTCTAACGGCCGTTCCCTGCCTGCATCGTCATGCTCCCCGGAGTTATTCAAGGAAAATGCCCCAAAATTGTGATTTGCAGGAAAGACAAATTCCAGACCTTGCTATTATATATAAAAATATATTTTCATTAGGAAAAACATGTTAGCATTTTCGAGCGCAATAGAATACGTAGGTGTTCTCTTCATGCGGGGCAGAAGAAGAAAAGGCAAAATTCAGTATGCGGCTCCAGCTTTAGAAAAGGGCCTCGATATTTTGGAACTGCTCGCATTTGCGTCTGAACCGCTGACGCACAGTGAGATCGCGCGCAGACTTGGTCGCACCATAAACGAAGTCTTTCGCATGCTGGTGTGCCTCGAGAAACGAGCATACATTTCTCGCTCAGGTCCCGGCGAAACCTATCAGCTGACTCTCAAGCTGTTTGAAATGGTTCATCAGCATAACCCAGTGCAGAGACTGGTCACTCATGCCCGCCCGTTACTGCGACATGTTGCAAACGAGACCAGTCAATCCTGTCACCTGGCAATGCTAAACAACGGAGAGGTTGTGGTCGTGGCGCAGTTCGATGCTCCCGGGATCATGGGATTCGCCGTAAGACTGGGGGCGAACGTCGACCTGTTGAACACGGGATCGGGACACGTAATTTTGGCTTTTCAGAATGAGGATATGCAGCATCGGATACTTGCGTCTTGGTGTCAGCGAACTAAGAAGAGAGTCCCTGCTGATCTATCGTCTCATCTGAAGCAGATTCGTCGCCGCGGGTATGAGGAGCTTGCGAGTTATCAGGTTCATGGTGTGGTCAACATCAGCTACCCGGTATTGAACCAGCATGGAGAGGCGATGGCTGCGATTACCGTTCCTTTCCTCGCCCGGATTGGGGACAGCGTCGGTCCCCCGCAGGTGAAGGAGGCCCTACAGATTGCTACCGACGCTTTATCTCGTGCGATTGGAGGCAAGAGACTGGAACTCCTTTCCACTACGGTGAAAGCATGACACAAACCGAATACTTCGAAGACTATGTCGTTGGCGCCCAACGGATCACTTCCGGGCGAACGATCACTGAAACTGATGTGGTAATTCATGCCGGGCATACTGGCGATTTCTTCCCGCACCATGTGGATAGTGAGTTTGCGCGGCAAACCTCCTTTGGCCAGCGGATCGCCCACGGAACGATGACCTTCGCCATCGGTATCGGACTCACCGCAAGTCAGATCAATCCCGTGGCCTTCACCTACGGTTACGACAAGCTGCGTTTTCCGAAGCCGGTTTTCATCGGAGACACCTTACGGACTCGAGTCACGATTAAGGAAAAAGGAGAGGATCCAAAACGCAAAGGATTGGGCCGAGTGGTAGAAGCTTGTCAAGTGCTGAATCAGCGGGACGAGGTCGTTCTCTACTGTGAGCACATTTTGCTGGCGGAAAAGCGCCCAGGCGCTTCAGATGGACACCAGGGTGCTGGGACTTAGAAAAATGTCAACGATTGAGTTGAACGGGCTAACTTGGGATCATCCGCGCGGCTACGCTCCCTTGATTGCCGGGGCCCACGAATACGAAGCATTGCACCCGAAAGTGAAAATCCATTGGGATCGGAGAACGCTACGGGAGTTCGGGGAAGGTCCCCTCGAACAATATCTCGATCCGTACGATCTCCTGATTGTGGATCATCCATTTGTTGGGTTCGCGGCAGCTCATGACGTTCTGGTTGACCTCTCTTCCTACATCAGCGAAGAGGAAAAACTTCGCTTCGCTTCGGACTCTGTCGGTCCTTCTTGGGAATCCTATTGGTACGAGGGCGGACTTTGGGCCTTTCCCATTGATGCCGCCACGCAGGTTGCATCCTACCGCCCGGACTTGTTGCGAACATTGTCAGCGGATGTGCCGGCCACATTCGACGCCGTTTTGGATCTGGCTAGGAAGGCATGCTTAGGGAATAAGTATGTCATTGTTCCGGCCTGTCCGACCGATGCGATTAGCCTCTTTTTCACTCTGAGCGCAAACCTCGGCTATCCGATACCGGAAAATCGTGAGATGTTTGTCGACGCTCCAATTGCAAGTGAGATATTAGATCGCCTACACTCCTTGATCGCCCTCGCTTACCCGAAATCGGTAGATTGGAACCCGATCCAGGTCTACGATTTTATGATCGGCAGCTCTGAAGGTGTCTACTGCCCGTACGGTTTTGGTTATTCTAACTACTCCCGACTCGATCGTCCGGTAAAACTAACATTCACGAACGTACCGGCGGCCGGTTCCCATGGATGTTCCGGCACCATGCTGGGAGGTACTGGTGTCGCGATCAGCAGTCGCAGCGATAACCAATCAGAAGCGATTGCCTACGCGAAATGGCTTGTCAGCGCTGAGCATCAGTCCGGCAGTTATTTTAGGGAGGGCGGACAGCCTGCCAGCCTCGCTGCCTGGAAAAATCCTTGCATCAATCAGACATCGGATAACTTTTTTTTGGGTACCTTGCAGACATTGCTGAGTGCCTACGTGCGCCCTCGATTCGACGGATTTGTTCGTTTTTTTGAAGCTGCGGGAATCGAAATCAATCGCTGTTTGCGTGGCCAAGTGAACGATTCACAATTGGTTCCCTGGCTGAACGATCGCTACGCTGCGCAGCAGCGCAACATATTGTCTAGCGCACAAAGAGAAATCCCGTGAAGAACCCAAACCCCGATCCCGCACTGCACCGCGAAATTCCCATCTGGAACGCTGAGGACTGGTTGTATGAAGACTTCGAAATTGGCAAGAGGGCCCGTTCCATTCGTCGCACCGTTTCAGAGGGCGAAAGCATGCTATTCAACGCAATCGTGCTCGACATGCATCCTTACGTGGCGGATGATGTTTTCGCGAGGGAAGAAGGGGTCTTCGGAAAGCGGTTGGTCGCTGGCGCAATGGTGTTTAGCCTGGGTTTAGGCTTGATGGCGCACAACAATATTCATACCTTCAGCTATGGATACGACAAACTGCGTTTCATCAAACCCGTTTTTGTCGGGGACACAATTTATACCATCCGGACCCAATTGGAGAAGTGGCCGCGCTACCCTGAAATGGGCATGGTCAGGGTCTCATACGAAATCTTTAAAGTGCCAGGAGAGTTGGTTCTCTATTGCGAACACCTGCAGACCGTTAAATATCGTGATCCCGCACACTTCGAGGATCACCTGCAGCGAAAGTAAACCACTATGGAAGCCACTCATAAGAGCGGGCTAACTGAGAGACTAAGCTCCTGCTATTCGGGAGCTGTGTACGATGTTCTTCGCAGTCGTGGGTATCTTCAGCAGACGCTGCCTCAGTATATTCGGCCGTTGAACGCACAGTACAAACTCGCGGGCCCTGTATTCACCATCCAAGGTAGACGCGATGACACCCTCGATGCACATCAGAGCTTGTTGAAGTGGTGTGAACTACTTTCCACAGCCCCCACCGGCACGGTCCTGGTTTGTCAGCCGAATGACCATACCCTCGCCCACATGGGAGAATTGTCTTCCGAGGTTCTGGTTTACAAGAATGTGTTAGGCTACATCGTTGATGGAGGATGCCGGGATTCAGCATTCATCGAAAGACTGGGATTTCCGGTATTTTGCAAATACTTCACTCCTGCAGACGTCGTAGGAAAATGGGCTGCCCATTCGTTTGGCAAACCGCTTCAGATTGGTGAAGTTACAATTAGCGCGGGTGACTATGTCCTCGCCGACCGCGATGGAATTATCATCATACCTCGAGAGATTGCCGAAGAGGTTATTTTGCAGACGGAGGAAGTCTTGCGTACAGAGAATCTCTTGCGCAAGGCGATTCTGCAAGGTGTTGACCCCGTAGAAGCATATTTACGATATGGAAAGTTCTGATGGAAACGGCAGGTAAATCACGACAACTGTTACGGATTCATCGTGACGACAATGTTCTGATCGTGGTCGCGCCCATCAGGCCCAGAGATACCGAACTACTCGATGGAAGCGAAGTTATCTTTGGGCAGAACATCTCGATTGGCCACAAGATTGCCGCTCGAAAAATCGCTGCGGGAATGAAGGTAATTAGATGTGGAGTACCGATTGGCTCGGCGAAGAGCGACATTATGCCAGGTGATCATGTCAACTTACATAATGTGAACAGTGACTATCTTTCCACTTACACTTTGGATAAAGAACATGTCTTCGTTAAGTAGTCTGCCCTCGATATAGGGATCCCTTCGCACTGACGGAAGAAAAGGAATGCGTAACTACATTGTCGTTGCTTACTTGGTCGAATGTGCTCATCACGTTGCTCGTGAAATCGTCGATTCGTTCAAAGGGCAGCCCGTTCATCTGATCGGATTTGGGGGATGCTACCCCAATGCCTACGCTGACCGCATGATGAAGGCACTTTGCACCCATCCCAATGTCGGTGGTGCTTTGCTGTTGTCGTTGGGGTGCGAGAGCTTCAATCGTTTTCGTCTCGCGGAAGATATCGCTTGCACAGGCCGTCCGGTGGAAACTATCGTCATTCAGCAGACCGGCGGAACAAGGAAGTCGATTCAGGCTGGAAAAATATGGCTGGAGAAGGCATCGGATTAACAACGAGGCGTAACTTGTTGAAGATAGGTGGTTTTGGTGGCCAGGGAGGGAGTTGAACCCCCGACGCCAGCCTTTTCAGGGCCGTAGTCTATCTCTTGATTCTGCGAGGCTTAGGATCCCTTCCCTGCCTGGTTTTGTCCACTTTATTGGAGCCAAAATGGAGCCAAGCAGGGTAGCACAAATCTGCCTGCCGAGATTTGCCTCAAATCGACAACGGCTCTGATTTGCCAGCACACCTTGTTAGATCTTAAAGAGTACGAGGACTGATGCAGAATCAGTTGGCTCGGTGGCAGAACTCGGGTAGGGGGCCAAAGTTGCAGCGCGCCAATTCCTGTACTCTCATCCGTGGTTCGCAGTGGAAGGGCGAAGAGATAGAAAATCGCGCCCACCCATCTGGTGAGACCAATCCCCTATGGCGTCCACGAAAGAATCGTTTCATACCATTATTCAGAATCGATGTGATCGGGGGCCGCAGCCAAGCGGAGTTGAAAGAATTGGTGGATGCGATCCACTGCGCGATGCTGGCCGACGCGCTGCCCGCATGTGGACGGCATTGCACTTCAGCCGCCCGCTATCGGCAGCCGCTATCGGGGCCTGGGCGAGGCCTGATGGCTTAAACTCCAGACGTATGCCGCGACCGCTGATACTTCGTCAGGGGTTAGCTGCGCCCCGCCCATGGGCGGCATAGGACTGCGATACTCCTTTGGTTGCGGTACACCCTGGGTTATCGTTTTCGCGATACCAGCGTAGCTGCCATCGCTCCATAGCCATTTATCCTCGGTTAGTTTCGGTCCTAAGGGAGTGCCCTGACCGCTGCTACCATGGCAACCCGTACAGCCTGCGCCGCCAACCTCGCCCCGGTAAATGCGTTCACCGAGCAGAACCATTTCTTTTGTCGCGCCTTGAGGAACCGCAAAATTGCTGTTTGCGGCCGCGCCGGCGTCAGGATGCGTGCCCTCCGGCGGTTTGGCGGCCGCTTCAACGGGACTGCCGGCCGGAGCCGTCGGGCTCGGACACGGTGTAAGGTTGGCAGCATTGAAGTCCGCGCCTCCGCGATAGTCAATTCGGTAAATCCTTCCGGAAACGTCGTCGGAGACATAGAGCGCACCATCCGGCCCCACCGCCAAACCTGAGGGACGGTGTTTCGCGTCGGCCGGCGACTTCTCCGCTCCCGCGAAGCCATCGGCAAATATTTCGCATTGGCCGGCTGCGTGGTCCCCGTTGAGCGCCTGGAAAACCACGTTGTACCCCCCCTGGGGATATGGCGCCCTGTCCCACGAGCCGTGGAAAGCGATGAAAACGCCGCCGCGGTAGTGTGCGGGAAATTGCCCCTTGTCATAGCGCACCATGGCATTTGGTGCCCAATGAGCGGGGAATACCGCGATTGGGGCGAGCTTGTTCGCGCAAGGGCCGATGGCCTTTCCGCCATCGCCCCCGTATTCCGGGGCCAGGACCAGCTTTTGCTGAAAAGCGTCGTGGTAGCACTCGGGCCACCCATAGTCGCCGCTCGCCTTCAAAACCAGGAGTTCTTCGGACGGCAGAGTCGCTTCCTGCTCAGGCTTATACAGAGCCGGCCAGTTTGCGCGCAGCTGGTCGCGCCCGTGTTGGGTCACCAGCAGTTGACCGTCTTCGATGAAAGCAAAACCTTCCGCATTGCGGATTCCGGTAGCGTAGCGCTCAGCAGTGGAAAAGGTTTGGTTTGCCTTCTTCGCGTCATAGCGCCAGATACCGCCGCGGGTCTCAAGTTCAGCGCATGGGTTTAAACCCGGCGATCCGGGTGTTCGGTTCTGGTTCTGGCAGGAATTGGTTGCACTGGCGACGTCGACATACATCGCGCCATCAGCGCCGATGATGAATGGGTGCATCGGATGGTCGCCGCCCAGAGGCAATCCCAAGATCACATTGTCGGAAGGGCCCCGTGGTGCGATCGAGTCGTTCGACAACGAATATCGCACGATTCGATCGTTGACCTCGGCATAGATCGCGCCCCGATACAGGGCGATTCCAGTGCCGCCATGACCCCCCGTTTGGATAGTTTCACCAAAGCGCTCGATGACGTCGGCCTTTCCCGCGCTGGCTCTGTCTTGCAGGGCCACAAGAAAGCCACCCTTATGCGGAGTGTCGTTGCCGTAGTACCTGCCGGACCAGGTATTGACGTAAAGAACTCCGTCGGGCGCGGCTACCATATGGCGCGCATGGCCGATCTTGTCGGCGAACACCGTTGCGCAAAAACCCGTGGGTAGCTTCAGGCCGCTGTCGCTATCAGGGCAGGTTTGGTTTTTCAGTCTTGCATTGTATCGGTTGTTGGCTCGCATCAAGGAAAAGCCCATGCAGATTGTCGCGAGCGCGACGACGCCATACGAGAGAGTCTTCTTCATTCCTTATCACCGCTGTTCGTTTGAAAGCGCGCCCCATTCGCTTGGAGGTAAATTCGCCGACAACACCAGAGGAGAAGCGGTGGTGAGAATAGAGATAAATTCGAGGCTTGCATCTCCTCTCGCGACCGCTTCTCGAGGTACGGCATCACTCAGCAAATAAGCTTCCAATTTGAAATGCATGGTGCAGCGGGAAGTATGGAACATTACAAATAAGACATTCCAAAGGTCTCATAAGGCTCCACTCCGGGGCCGTGCCCTATCTCGTGGCAATTACTTCTCGCTGCACCCATGTACAAACCACTTTCTTATTCTGCTCGGTGAGTCTAGCCTGCGGGTGCATCGCGGTGTACTGCCAGGGCGGCATTCTGCCCGTCGAGATAAGTCCGCAAATAGATTGCAATTTGTCTTGTTTCTGCCATTGCGAATACGTGTCCCACTCCGAGAAATCCAACCGTTCCCTGCCTTCACGCACGTCCCGAGCGATCCACCACGAAAATGGCGCAAGATAGCTGTACCAAGGCCAGTGTGTGTAGTCGGAGTGGCAGTTCCCACAACTCCTCACCAAAACCTTGGCAGATTCGGAGTTGAGCAAAGCCGACGTCCGATGACTACCCGGTTTGATTGGGGCGTGATGCTGCGCTCCAATTTCTCCCAAGATCAGAGCCATTGCCGCCAACGCACAAATTAGCTTCAGTGCTCGAGTCATTGCTCCTTGTCGGCAGCCCTCAACCGCCTGTACGCTCCCGCAATTGGGAAGCCGGAGGACAAGACGCATTCCTAATTCTTAGAAAGAACTAAATTTGTGGGCTGGAATATTAACGAACCGCCCATCGCTCATCGGCATGATGTGAGGTTTGAGGGTACCGACAATTCGTGCCAGCACGGTTGGAGTCAACCAACGTCCCTATTTCGACACCGTCTGTCGATTGGGGGGCAGAGCCACTGACACAGGACGTTTCGAGAAGGGCCTTCAGAACGAATTCCTGTGGTCTCAAAAATGCTGCCTGCCGATTATGCAGCTGGATACAAGGATCGCTAATCGCGGCATTCTCACGATTGAGATCATTAGTTGGGCAGCAATCATCATTGTTATGGCGATGATCTTGAGCGTCATCGGAATGGGTATTTGCGAGACACTTGTCACAACACGTTAACCCTTCCCGCGAATTTCACCATTTTCGCGAACTGTGGGTGCGCTGTTGGTCTCGCGATCTAAGGTGGGGAATGTATTGACAGATCGACTGCCTGTTGTAAAGTGTGCCAGGGTTTTCTTGGTGGTGTGAATCAATCGGCGACGACAACGCTGGTGTTGTGCCTCATTGTTGTGTTGGGTGATCGTCATTCTTCCAAGCGCCGCCTGGCGTTGAACGATCACTGACTCCTCACCAACTATCCAAATGATAGGGCGCGACTTGAGCATTCGTGTTGCTTGGGTCGTGATTAACCTTCCGCCGAATTTCCGTGCCACTTAGCGCATATCCCCGCGATCAGAGTCTGAACGTGACGGTGGTAATTCGCTTGCTAGTAATCGAACACCGCATAACACCGCGAACACGAAGTAGTAGAAGTAAGGAGGAACCGTGAGCTGTATGAAGCGTTCAAAAAATCATTCGCTGCTCTCGATAGCGGGTCTGACTGCGCTCGCTATCTTAATAGTCGCTCCCGGCGCGTCTGCGCAGGGCACTCCGCCACCCACACTCAGTTTCCAACCTCCATCTGGATATCAGATCCCGCCGTCCGATCAGCAATGCATATTAAGCGGCGAGAGACTGAACCTTCAATGCATCATCGCGAATGATCCAGACGCAAAGAGAATTCGGGCCGAAGAAGCCATGCTCGAGGCTCAGGCTCTCGCTGCGGCAAAGACCGGAAAACTGGATCCATACCATCAAGTCCAGACTCTGGGCGAGCTTGAGATTTTCGATCCAAGCTTATCGGTAAACAAAAACCTCGCTTGCAGCTATTGCCATGACCCGGCGGCGGGTTATGCAAACGGAGTGTCGATCTTAAGCGTATTTACTGGCGGCTCGAACCCAGGATCGGTTCCCATCACGGTGCATGGCGCCTATCCTAATAACCGGATAGCGAAGCGGAACCCGCAGAGCTACACGTACGCGTCTTACTTCCCCCCTTTGCATTACAACCAGAGTCAGGCCGACTTTTACGGGGGTAACTTCTGGGATGGCCGGGCAACAGGATACAAGCTGCAGAATTCCGCGGCTAACCAGGCACAGGGCCCGCCATTGGATACCCAGGAAATGGCCAATCCAGATTCCGCTTGCGTAGTCTGGAAGCTCTCACTGAGCAAGTACAAGTCATTCTTTGAGACGGTTTGGGGCGCTGGTTCACTGGACATTGCGTGGCCTCCCGACGTCGCGACTATTTGCAGCACACCGGCAGGCGCTGCTTCGCTTGGTGGAAATCCCACTCCGGTCCAACTCAGCACCTCTGACCGCACCCTCTCGAGCAAGGACTTCGATGAATTCGCGCAGGCGATCGCCGCTTACGAGGGTTCGGACAGCGTCAGTCCCTTCACGTCGAAGTTCGATTACTTTCTTGCCGGCAAGGCAATCCTGACCACACAGGAAATGAACGGGTATGAGTTGTTCCGCGGCAAAGGAAGTTGCAACACTTGCCATCTGGATGGAAGATCGAGCACGCTGCTGGGCGGAAGCGATACGGGCCAAGCCGCAAGTGTTCAGCCTTTGTTCACCGATACGACCTACAACAACCTCGGCCTCCCCAAGAATGTAAAGCTCCCCTGGTATTCGGAAGACACTCCTGACCAATGGGGATTTACCGCCAACCCACTCGGCTTCGGTTTCACCGATGAAGGAATGGGATTGTTCCTTGATGGCTACTATGGTGCTCCACCGGATTTGGACTGGGGAGTACTGCTGCCCCAATTTGAAGGAAAGTTCCAGACTTCCACAGTGCGGAACGCGGCAATGGTGCCCTACCCTGGGTTCGTGAAGGCTTACATGCACAATGGCTACCTCACGAGCTTGAAGGAGGTAGTCCACTTCTACAACACGCGTGACGTGTATCCCTACAACGTGCTGTCCGGCGATTGTCCGAAAGGAACCATAGAGAAGGTGACCTGTTGGCCAATGCCGGAGGATTCCAACAACGAAAACACCACGATTGGCAAGCTAGGGCTGTCGGATGAGGAAGAAAACGACATTGTCGCCTTCTTGAAAACGCTCGTGGATGGGTATAAACCGTAGTTTCTCCCTGGTGGAGTGGACTATGCATCGTGTGGTTCACTCCACGGTTTTCACGGTCTATTCATGGAATCATCCACTTTTTTGCCAAATACCCTGCGGGAGCTTAGATATGACAACAGCAAAGCTGCTACTGCTGACCATGACCGTCGTGGGTTCACTACTTATAGGATCTCGCTCTACGTACGCACGCCAAAAGGCTGGGGCGGGACAAGGCTATGCAAGCCCGACGATCGAATTCGTCAGTGACACACTAGTGTTCATAAGTTGGACGGCACCCAATCCGGGCGGTACGACCTTGCACTACACTGTCGTTCGCTTCGGCAAGGACCCCAATCATCTTGAGTTCACGGCAAAGTCTCCGACCAGAATCAACCCAAGTAACAGTGAAATGGTATTTCGGGCCCGCATCCAGGATCTGGAGCCCGGGACAACGTATTACTACAAGGTGTCCTCAGAGCAGGCCAACGGCGTTGCTGACCCAGTGATGAGCGGTATGAATCAGTTCGCTACACGGCCGACCAATCAGATAAATGCGAATAAATAGAACGCCGATCTGTGATTGTAAGCGGTAGCCGACATCGTGAGAACTAGCTATCTGAAGTCCGACAAGTTGTGCTATGGCGCTTGCTAACGAGGAGGTTTATGATGGCGCAAATCTGCAGCTTCGCCTTCTACTTTGCATGCGGCCCGACGAGTGCCTCGCGAAACCGCGGCGGAGGGGCGACGTGTGGACTCCAGGCAATCTTCGCGTTCGTCCTTGTAATACTCTTCTTTCCTACGTACGCTGCCACGCAGACCCTCAGCGGCACCGTCAAGAACGCCACCAGTGGCAAACCCTCCGCCGGCGATGAGGTCGAATTACTTAACCTCGTTCAAGGCATGCAAGAGGTCGGGCGCACTAGGACAGATACCAATGGCAACTTTTATTTCAGGGTGGACGTTAAGCACAATCCTTATCTAGTCCGTGCCCTCCACGAAGGCGTGATCTACCATCGTATAGCGCGTCCGGGAACAGCGTCGGTCGCTCTCGAAGTCTACGACGTGGCAAGGAAGGTAGACGGCATCGTAGTGTTTGCCGACATCATGCGCATCGAGGCGGCGCGAGGCCAAATTGTTGTGACTCGGGAATTCGGGGTGCAGAACGCCTCCACTCCACCGCTGACCCAAATGAACGAACGCAGTCTCGAGTTCTACATTCCCGATAGTGCGCATATCATCGACGCCAGCGCGACCAGCCAAAACGGCTTTCCTTTGAAGTCCGCTCCCGTGCCAGAAGGCGACAAGAGTCGCTATTCGTTCAACTTTCCGTTGCGGCCGGGGCTGACGCGGTTCGCAGTGACCTACGGGCTTCCATACAGTGGGAGCGCGAACCTTGATCCGAAGTCGCTCTATCGCTTGGAGCACTTCATGATCATGTTGCCAAAGTCGATGCAGTTCAAGGCGATGTCGAGTTCGACCGGCTTCAAATTGATTCACTTTCCGAACCAACCCAACGTCACGATACACGTGGCGGAAGACACTACGGACCATGAGAATCTCGCGTTTCACATTTCCGGAGAAGGTATGCTCACAACTGGCCAGCAAAAGAATCCGCAAAGCTCGGGCGAGCAGGAGCAAAGCTCGAACGGTGAAGCTACGGGTGGCCAGACTACCGACCGCCCTGGAGGGGGATTGGGCCCGCCAATCGATGCTCCCGATCCGCTGCAAAAACATCGATGGTGGATTCTGGGCGGCTTCGCCGCACTTCTGATCATCGGTGGCGCCTACGTAGCTCGGCGACAACAGTCTACCAGCCATGCTTTGAGGTATCCGAAGGCGAACTCTCCTTTGATGCCTGCGACACAAACAGGAATTGATCTGTCAGGCCAAGCACGAATCGGACTGGCCGTACGAGCACGCAGCACTGGGCTGATGGAAGGAATTCGAGAAGAATTATCTCAGATCGAAATGGAGCACAGGAGCGGTCAGATTTCCCAAGCCGAATACCAAAAGGCAAAGGTGGCACTCAATCGAACGCTGGAACGCGTACTAAAACGCCAAGTGCAGGAAGCGTAGACTGCGCACAAAGTCCGCATGTTCCTACACGACCACGAATATGATCAGACCGCCCGTACAGCGTTAGCGCAGAGCAAGCTTCGATCCAGCGAAACCAGCGACTACCAAGAGAAGGCTCACTAGGGCGAGCAGAACGACAATCGACGCGAATGCCCAGGCAATCTTCACGGCGAATGCTTCAATCTTCATAACTATTGATCGTGCGAATTAATCGTTGAGGCGCAGCGGACCTGCATCGAAGCGTACGCCCTGGCTGGTAATTGATTAAGAGCTACTGATTCCGAGTTCGGCATTCCTCGCTTTCGGCAGCAGTCGGGCTTTTAAAAGCAGTTCTAGCTCCACCCGGCCCTTGGTTGAAGAGCCGGGTGGTAACCTGAGAATGCAAGAGGTTCGGTTCCTTTCCACAAACTGAGCCCGACGGCTACATGCCGCTCTGCTCAAAAACCACCGATTCTTTGTTATGACCGAAGTCGATCTCTTTGAGCGTTTTCGTATTGGCACTCGTTGTATCAGTCACAATGTCGTCTTCAGTGACATGGGGATCATTCGTCTTCAACGTCCCCGGTACGGTAGCCACAGTTTTTCCCTTGAGCATGAAGCTCACCTGTATCTCGGGACCAGCTCCTTGCCACTTAACGTCGTACTTGCCCGATTTCAGCTTGGTACCGCCCACTTGTACAGAATCTGGGATCTCCACCGAGTGCCGATTGCTGTCCTTTGCAAATGCGCCTGTCGAAAACATCAAAGCGACCGTGAATATAATGGTTGTCAACTGTACGTGTTTCATTTCTTTGCTGGTTTCTCCTTTTGATATGAGGAAGCACCTATCATCTGAGATACATGATCAGCCAATTTACAAATACGCGCTTCTTGTCAGTAGATGATCATCAACAGACTTAGGGTGCAAAGCTAAATGTCCTTAGAGGTAATTATTGGTAAATTTACGTAAAGGATTGGATGCCGGGACTCGACTCGTATTCGCGAGCTAGGCCCAGCAACTCCCAACCGTAGTCAGCGGGATGCCGCTAACTCGGTAACCTTCGACAACTGTTCGAATTCGTCTTTGGTTAGGCGCAGTGACGCCGCTGAAACATTCTGTTCCAGATGTTCAATCGAAGAGGTTCCAGGGATCGGCAGCATAAACGGCGATCGCCGCAAAAGCCAGGCTAGAGCGATCTGTGTAACGCTTGCGCTGTGCGCTTCGGCAATTCGGTTCAGTACTGCTCCCCCAACTCTCCCGGCCCCAAGTGGAAACCATGGAATATAGGCTATCCGGTTCCTCTGGCAATAGTCGACGACGTAATCCCATTCACGGTCAGCGAAGCTATAGCGGTTCTGCACAGAGACGATCGGGACAATTGCGCGAGCGCGCTCGATATGTTCCTGAGTCACGTTCGACAATGCGACGAATCGGATCTTCTATTGGTGTTGCAGCTCAGCCAGAGTTTCCACCGAAGTATCGAAGGACACGACAGGGTCGGGGACGTGCAGCTGATAAACATCGATACGGTCCAGCCGCAATCTCTTGAGACTGCCCTCGACAGCCTTCTGAAGGTGAGAGGGATTCGCGTCGTGCGTCCACTGGTTAGGGCCGGGGCGATTCCACCCGCCTTTGGTAGCGATTACTAAACTGGGGGGGGTAGGGATACAGCGCTTCGGCAATCAACTCCTCGCTTACATAAGGGCCGTAGGAATCGGCAGTGTCGATGAAGTTGACGTCCAGTTCGACGGCGCGTCGCAAAACGGCTACCGCTGACTTCCGATCCTTTGGAGGGCCCCAGATGCCTTCGCCTGTGAGTCGCATCGCGCCAAAGCCGAGACGGTACACGGATAGTTCGCCGCCGAGAGAAATCTGGCCAGCCATGATCGCAGAGACGTTTCTCTGATTCACGATTCACCTCAAAAAATTGTCATGTGTGCAACAGGTTGCACGTGCTCAGTTACCCCGTATAGTTGCAAGTCGATTGCCAGCTTGCGAGCTCACGGATGTGCTAGGCGAGGCCGCATCGTGATGGTGGAACGACCCGGGTTTTAACACTCGTGTCGAAATACGGACATGTTGAAGAGGAAAAGTCTTCTCCGGATTGATTTAAACGGAGTTCAAGGGGGTATTGTGTCCTATCCCTCATCAGTAGCTTGGCACGCAGAATGCTGCTAAGTCGGCAAAGGGATTTAATTGTGAAGCTCAAAGTGAATGGAATGGATCGCATTTTCGATGGCGATCCGGACATGCCCCTGCTGTGGTACGTGCGGGACGCCCTGGGGCTGACTGGCACGAAGTTTGGGTGCGGAATCGCGCTATGTGGCGCCTGTACCGTCCATAAGAATGGCGAAGCGATCCGGTCATGTATCACACCGATGAGCGCCGCCGCGGGCAGCGAGATTCGCACAATCGAGGACCTCGGGGCGAACGGGCTCCATCCCATTCAAGAAGCCTGGATGGAAGTGAATGTTCCGCAGTGCGGATATTGTCAGTCCGGGCAGATCATGCAGGCGGTTGCCCTGCTGAAAAGCAATCCGCACCCTTCAGATCAGCAAATTGATGATGCAATGGCAGGCAACATCTGTCGCTGTGGCACTTACCAGCGCATTCGTAGAGCGATCAAGCTTGCCGCAGAGAAAAGCGCATGAGTCCAATCGAGAATGTCAGCCGGCGGCGGTTCCTGCAGGGAGTGTTTGGGACGGGAGCACTGGTCCTCGCTGTTCGATATCTTCCACCGATATTCATCGACCACAGAGAGGCAGGCGCTCCGACCGACGCAGACCGCTCCACGCTTCACCCTAATGTTTTTGTCGGGATTCAGCAGGATGGGACCGTGTACATCGTCGCTCATCGCTCGGAGATGGGAACCGTCATCCGTACATCCCTGCCGCTGGTAGTTGCGGACGAGCTTGACGCCGACTGGAAGCGGGTGAAAATCGACCAGGCGATTGGCGACAAGCGCTACGGAGATCAAAACACAGACGGGTCGCAATCGGTACGCCGATTCTATGGCACGATGCGCGTGTGTGGTGCAGCAGCGCGTTGGATGTTGATCGAGGCGGCGGCGCACCAGTGGAATGTTCCGGCATCGGAGTGTTCCACAGACATGCATATTGTGGTTCACAAAGCGACGGGACGGCGAGCGAGCTACGGCGAACTGGCCTCCGCGGCGGCGCGCCTGAGCGTGCCAAAGAAAGAACAGCTCCAGCTGAAGCAGCCTTCGGAGTGGCGGTATATCGGGAAGGGAATGACTAGTGTGGATCTAGCGCTCCTGTGCACCGGCAAGGCCGTGTATGGAATGGATGCGCGAGTCGATGGCATGGTTTTCGCCTCGGTTGAACATCCTCCGGTATTCGGCGGGAAGATAGCAACTCTTGACGATCAGGACGCGCTCAAGGTTGCGGGCGTACACCACACCGTCATGATCGATCCCTTCAAGCCTCCCGCTGCATTCCAGCCTTTGGGCGGGGTCGCTGTCATTGCCGATAACACCTGGGCTGCGTTCCAAGGACGCAAGAAGCTGAAGATCACCTGGGACAACGGGCCGAATGAATCCTACGATTCCGTGAAATACAAGAAGACGCTCATTGAAACTGCACACCAGCCAGGGAAGCTGATCCGAAGCGTGGGCGGCTCCGACAATGAGTTTCCCACGGGCAAACACGTTTTCGAAGCCGACTATTACGTTCCCCTGCTAGCGCACGCGCCGATGGAACCGATGGTGGCGGTGGCAGAATTCAAGGACGGAAAAGTTACAGCCTGGGCGCCGACCCAGAATCCCCAGGCCGCGCAGGCCATTGTGGCGTCCGAGCTTGGTATACCGCTCGAGAACGTCGTTTGTCACGTCACGTTGTTAGGCGGTGGCTTTGGAAGAAAATCGAAGCCCGATTATGTCGCGGAAGCCGCGGTCCTATCGAAGAAGCTAGGCCGTCCCGTAAAAGTTGTTTGGACTCGCGAAGACGACGTCAAGTTCGATTACTACAACGCGGTGGCGGCGATGTACATGAAGGCAGCAGTCGATGAAAAAGGAAAACCGACGGCGTGGTTACAGAGATCGGTGTTTCCACCCATCACTTCCATCTTCGACGTGAGTGCCGTATACGGAGATCCGCCACACCTGGCACAGGGCTGGACGGATCTTCCCTATGATCTTCCCAACATCCGCATCGAGAACGGTCCAGCTAAAGCTCATGTCAGGATCGGCTGGTTGAGATCCGTGGCTAATATCTATCATGCATTTGCCGTCCAGTGTTTTACCGATGAACTGGCCGCTCGCGCCAAACGTGATCCGGTTGAGTATATGCTCGACCTTATCGGTCCGCCCCGCACCCTGGACTTCACCAATGTCCAATATCCGAACTACGGTGCAGACTACAAAACGTATCCTTGGGAAACCGGGCGCCTGAGAAAGGTGATCGAAATGGTTGTAGACAAATCTGGTTGGGCGGAAAAGAAGAGCGTAAAGGGCCACGGGTTTGGTTTCGCTGCCCATCGCAGTTTTTTGACCTATGGGCCACGGTCGTAGAGGTAGAAGTGACCGACGACGGCGAGATTCGTATACCGCGCGTTGATACAGCACTGGATGCGGGAGTGGTCGTCAATCCGGAGGCCGTGCGGGCCCAATTCGAAGGAGCTGCGGCCTTCGGCACGAGCATCGTACGCAGCGGAGAGATCACAGCCAAGAACGGCGTGATCCAGCAATCGAATTTCAATGACTATCCTGTGGCTCGAATCAACGAAGTCCCAGCTCAGACGAATGTTTACATTACGGAGAGTTCTGCGCCTCCGGCCGGAATTGGGGAGCCTGGGGTACCAGCGTTTGTCGCCGCATTTTGCAATGCGATTTTCGCCGCAACGGGTAAGCGCGTGCGGGATTTGCCGCTGTCGAGCGACAGCCGGTTCGCATAAGCTCAAGGAGTGCCCGCTCCCGAGGATCGTAATGACGCTCGGTGATGTTAAGTCCAGGCGGCTACGCTCGGCGGGACTCTGATTTCAGCCGAAGGGAGTTGGTTGGGATGGCTGCCGCATCCTCCCGACAGCCCAACGATAAACGGATCCGCAGTTGTGTGCGCTTTCTAGTCCGCAGCGCTGCTCTCATTTTCCTGGAAGTCGGCACCAGCGGCGAGGATCTCCCACTCAGCAATTTCCTGCTGCCAGGCCGAAAGCTTGCGACGAAACCGGGTCAGTGCGATGCGACCGAGAATCAAATGCAAGGGCGGTTTCGGAGAATTCGCGGCGGCTATAATTGCCTCGACCGCTTTCTGGGGGTCGCCCGGCTGCTTTCCGGACTGCGTTTTCAGATACTCGCGAGCCTTGCCTGCCGTTGCCGCATAATCAATTAATTCCCGTCTGGCTAGTTTGCCGGATCGTCCAAGAAAGTCTGTACGGAATGGCCCCGGCTCGACCACCGTAACGCGAACGCCGAGCGGCTTCATTTCCTCCGCTAATGCCTCGCTGAATCCTTCGACGGCGAACTTGGTCGTGTTGTAGAAACCCCAGCCTGCAGAGCCGATCAGTCCGCCGATAGAGGACAAGTTAAAAATATGTCCACTGCGGCGTTGGCGAAACTGGGGGAGGAAGGCGCGGGTGACTCGAATGAGGCCATAAATATTAGTTTGGAACAACGGTTCGAATTCGTCTTCAGACACTTCCTCAATGGCGCCGTTCACGCCATAGCCCGCATTATTTACCAGAACATCTACCTGGCCGAACGAGGCAATTCCTTGCTCAGCAACCGATATGATTTCTTGTGGTTTCGTGACATCGAGTTTCAGAGTGCGGAGCCGGTCCGGAAATTGCTGCACCAGATTCAACAACTCTGATGTGTCGCGCGCTGTGGCAACGACTCGTTGACCCCGCTTCAACAGCTCTTCTGTAAGCAAGTGCCCAAAGCCGGTGGAGGTTCCGGTGATAAACCAGACGCGCGAGAGGGTCGAGTCCTTCATTTATTTTCTCCTCTTATTGGTGATGCAAGGAACTTGCCATTCGGCTCGCAAATCCCGCATTTTGCATGTCAGTGACACTGGTTGGATCATTCCCCCGGCAATCCAGTGCATGGCTGATCATCTTTGCGCTTCCTTCGACTGTTCCAAACCTGACAGATGTTCGTGGACAAGCCGATCCAAGGAGAATGCTCCAGCGCCCAGGACGACTATTACCAAGGCCAGTACGATGGCCAGCAGATGATACTCAATCCCGTGTCCTTCCTTGGTCCCGAACCAGTTCAAGAACAGGCCGAATCGAAAGTGAACGGTTGCGATAGCCCCCACCATTGTGAGCGCGATGACCAGCGCGGCAATTCTGCTGAACAGCCCGACGATCAATCCGGCTCCACTGAATAATTCCCCTGCGATGACCAGAAAGGCCAGAGCGGGCGGAAGGTGCAGGTGTTCGGTGAACATGCGCATGCTGCTGGCGAGACCAGGGCCGCCGTACCAACCCCACATTTTTTGAGCGCCGTGGGCAAAAAATATGATTCCTAATACGATGCGAGCAACCACTACGACCCAGTCGGCGTGAGTACCCGTTAAGTGAGCGATCACCAGTTATTCTCCACTGTCTGTATTTCTCTCGCGGGCTGCACCAGCCGATATCTTGCGCTCCACGATCGTGGACAAGTTTCAGGGCCGGCGTTAGAGAGTTGGATTGCTGGACTCCCGCATCCTTATTATTTCTGCGCCCGGGACTCCATCTCCTGGATCACGACTGAGAAATCGAGGTCAGGCCAGAAAATGGACGCATCGGAATTGACTTGGAAAGCCGCTTCCGTCGCCGGCAATGCCAGGTCCGACTGCGAAGCCGCCTCGAGAATCAAGCGGAAATCCTTGTTCATCAGCCGCAAGGGGAATTGTGGACTGTAATCGTTCCGCATCGCACGGGGTAGCTTACCTACATGAGCAGGTGCGACGACCGCAGTCTTCCCCAAGACCGTCAAAAGTTGGTCACGATCCAGCCCCTCTTTTTCTCCTAATGCACAGGCTTCAGCAATCGCCTGCATACCGATGCCGAGGAGGGCGTTGACGACCAGCTTTGCGGCTGTCCCAGATCCGCTTGACCCGAGGTGGAAGTACTGCTTGGCAATCGTCTTAAAAATAGGCTCAAGAGCAGCAAAAATGGTTGAGTCGCCGCCACCGAGCAGTGTGACCGTGCCCTGTTCCACCGCTGGAGTGCTGCCGGAGATCGCGACGTCCAATACGGGCACGCCACGATCCGCGCCCTCTCGAGCCACTTCACGGCTAGTCCGCGGACGAATCGTGCTCATTTCCACAACGACTGTGCCAGCCGCGGCATGGAAAAGCAGTCCGTCAGGTCCGAGATACACTCTTTGTACTGCTTCATCGTTGGTTAGGCAAGACAAGATGATTCCGGCAGTGCTTGCAAGATCTGCGGGACTGTTTGAAACGGTTGCGCCGTCGATTACCAGGGCCTCAGCTTTTTCGCGAGAAAGGTCATAGACTGCCACTTTAAATCCACCCGCGAGGAGTCGCCGGACGATACGACTGCCCATCGCACCAACTCCCACAAAGCCAAGCTGCGTATTTAAGTCAATTCGATTCATAATTATTCTGCGCTTCCTTTCCGACTGTTCGTGGAAGGATGATCGTTGTCCCAGTGATATTCCTTCCCTCCAACGACCACTAGGGAGAGGATGTCCAATCAGCCATCAACATGTGCAACATAGCAAGCCCGTCTCCAAACCCCCGTGGCTTGTGTCGGATGCAATCGTTGCTGATGCGAATGTCTCCCGCCACCCGAAACACCAACGAGCACAGGGTTTCGGTAGGCCTTCGTGTCAATCGCGGGACACTGGTGTCGGCATTTCGCCTAAGCCCTGCAGGCCGAGCGCGAACTATGTACCGTTTCGTCGCCAAGGAATGGCAAATCAAATGCTTTGAAAGTGTGGAGAGGTGTCGATGACCAGGATCCAGCAGAACTCTATCAGGACGCTTTGTTATGAGGCCGTACTTGGAGTGATGTTAGTCTTCGTTTCACTACAGGGGACGGTTATGGCGGCCCCCCAGGACCAAGCAGGACAGACGTTATTCAAAAGCAACTGCGCAACATGCCATAGTCAGAACGGCACTCCAACGGCGGTGGGAAAAAGCTTGAACGCGCCTGACCTTGGATCGGCGCCTGTTCAAAGCCAGACCAAGGTACAACTCGAGCAGATCATCAGCAGCGGAAAAGGGAATATGCCTGCGTTCAAGGACAAGCTGTCACAGGCCGAGATCGATTCACTTCTTGCGTACATTCATACATTGTCAAAGCGACACAGATGAAGGCTCAGCGCCCGGCCGCGCGCTTGGGACGCGAACGACTGGCGGAATAGGATGGGCGGCACGACGAGGGTGCGGGAAATGAGCGGAACGGGATCATTGCCCAGCCGTACGTTCTCTATATTTTGATGGCCGAAGTGAAGACCAGCCGGCAGGAAGGTGGAGCGCCAGATGAGCGGCGCTCCACTGTTATTGCAGAGCGGGGAGCCAGGCCGCGATGTTGGCAGAGTTGCCATACACCGCTGCAGTGTGACCACATCTTTACCCATTCTGTCGCACCGAAGGACCGACGGTGTTGTTGTCAGGCATGACCGCAAGCGAAGCACGCCGAGCCTCTTGATAACAGACCTCGATGGTCGCTCCACCTGCTAATGGCCGGCTTCCGCAGACGGAACTGGCCGCCCGATTTCTGTACCTTCATGCTCGCGTCTCTGCATCGCCCCTTCCAACTCTTTCTGGTGATCGGTAAGCAGAGCGTGAATCCTGCGGTGGGTTTCGTCGCTGATCGCGTGAATCTGTGGGGCAAGATTCCGCCGCGATGCTGTTGGGTTCTTATCGAGTACGGTTTGTATCTTGTCGTGATGGTCCTGAAGCAAAGGCCTAACCTCCTGCTGCTGTTCCGGAGTCAATTCCAGATCTTTGGTAAGGCGAGTAAGTTCCTGGTCGATCGATTGCGGAGCATGGATATGCTGCAGCTGCTGACGTGCTGGGGGCTGCTCCGCTGCATTGTCCTGTGATATGCAGGGACCGCTCATTCCGAGCGTCAGTATAACGCCGCATGTAAAGACAAAAGGTAGATGTCGCAACAGCTCAACCTCCTTGGGGTTGTCGACGCATCCCTGATGAACGCTGATCTGGATAAACACGCCATTCTGTCAAAAGTTGCCTTAGTGCATCCAACAGGCGTGATTCTACGGCGATTCGTGCACTGCGTTCCTCGGTGGAATGTTGGCCGGAAGAACATTGCTGCGCTGAATCAGACCATCTTTTGGAACTGATGATATCAGGCGGCTTCCGCCTGAGGCGCACTGACTTCGTTGGGTAATGTGAACTGAAAGATTGCGCCACGACCGGAATTGGGGATGACCCATAAACGGCCCCCGTGCGATTCGATGATAGACCGACTGATGGGCAATCCCATGCCCGTGCCCTGGGGCTTGGTGGTGTAGAAGGCATCAAAGATGTTCGTAACAATCTCTGGCGGCAGGCCCACCCCGGCATCAGCAACCGAAATCAGAACTTGATCGGCCTCACCCCGCTGAGAGCTGACGGTAAGTTCGCTTCCAGTCGCGATATCCTCCATGGCCTCGATGCCATTGAGCATGAGATTCATGAATACCTGCTGCAATTGGATACGGTCGGCAATGACCTTGGGAAGATCGTCGGCGAGATCGGAGCGAATCGAGATCGAGTACCGGGCAGCCTCGTTGCGCAGGAGAACGATCATTTCCCGAATGAGCTCATTTACATCCACCGGTTCCCGTTGCGATGCGACCTTCTTGAACAGCAAGCTAATCCGGCTAATGATTTCTGCCGCACGGCTCACATCTGTCACGAGTCTCGATGCCGCTTCGCGCGCCTCGGACACTTCGGGTTCATCGCGTTTAAGCCAGCGCAAACAGGTCCGGGCATCGGTGAGGGCCGCAGTCATCGGCTGTTTGATTTCGTGCGCCAAGGAGGCAGTCAGTTCACCCATTGTAGTCACCCTGTTTATGTGCGCGAGATCCGCCTGGAGTTGGCGGAATCTCTCTCGTTCTTGATCGGCTCGTTTGCGCTCTGTCACGTCGACTTGCGTACCCACAACTTCACGCAGCTCTCCGTTCGCACTGAAGACCGGGTGGCCTAACCCTTGGATGTATTTAATCGTTTCTCCGGGCAGCACGATTCTGAACTCGGCCGCATAATCCTGTTTGTCACGGACCGCTTTCAGGACGTATTCAAGCACTCTGTCTCGGTCCTCGGGATGAATCCGTTGCAGCACGAGTTCACGGTCGGGAAGACCCTGCTGCGGATCGAGGCCCCAAATTCGGAAATTTTCCTCGGACCAGTACACAGGCCCTTTGGCGTTGAAAGCCCAACTGCCAGTGTGGCTCAGCCTTTGCGCTTCGGCCAGGTATGCTTCACTTCGCAGTAGACGTTCATGCGTCATCTTACGTTCAATGGCAATGCCGGCGAGATGGGTTGCCTTCTCCAAGGCTTGAGTCTCAGCCGGACTGGGAGCGCGCGGTTCACGGTAATACATAGCAAACGAACCGAGCACCTTGCCCGAATGCGCAAGAATGGGAGTAGACCAGCAAGAGCGCAACCCGTGAGGCTCAGTCAGGTTTCGATACTGCTCCCAGAGCGGATCGTGCAGAATGTCGGTGACGACAACAGGCTCTTTGCGATACATAGCCGTGCCGCAAGATCCGGCCTGGGGTCCGATGGAAAGCCCATCGATCGCATCAACGTAGGGCTTGGGGAGGCTCGGAGCGGCACCGTGCAGTACATGTTGTCCGTCGTTATCCAGGAGAAGAACAGAACAAAGCATGCCGGCGAATTGGGCTTCCACAACCCGCACTAGCCTTTCAAGGATTTCCTCGAGAGGAGCATCTCGGGCTATCATCTCCAGAACGCGGCTCTCTCCGTCGCGCAGGGCTTCCGCCCGCTTGCGCTCGGTTACATCCATTAAGGTGCCGACGATCTCGATGATCTGGCCCGACTCGTCCATGACGGGGTGAGAGATCGAATGAAGGTGTTTTACGCGCCCATCCGGAACAATAATTCTCCAATCAAACTCAGAGTCCCCCTTCCGCGTGGCCTCTGATTTCGCTTGTTGCTCGATTGCTTTTCGATCTTCAGGGTGAGTTCTTTCGAGGATGTCAGACCAGGTAGGTGTCTTGTTCTCGGGGTCGTAGCCGAAGATGCGAAAGGTCTCTTGCGACCAGAAGCGAGTGCCTGTGTGAACGTTCCAAGCCCAACTTCCGCTCTGGGTCAGGCTCTGCGCTTGAGCCAAATAACCTTCGCTACGCCTGAGCGCCTCTTCGACTCGCTTCCGATCCGTGATATCGGTCACCGCTCCTACAAATTCAAAGTCACCCGATTCCTGATTGGTCGCTGGATGACCGACAACTCGAACGTACTTGACGGACCCGTCGGACATCAGCAGGCGATGTTCAACATCAAGCGGCTTCTTTTCCTGCGCTACCTGATCAAGCATTCGTCGGACGAAGGCCCTGTCCTCCGGATGGGTTCGCCGCAATACGAATTCCACGGTGGGTTTGTTGGCGCGGTCGAGTTCGAAAATTCGAAACGTTTCATTGGACCAAATGATATCCCCACTCGAAACACTCCATCCGAAACTACCCGTGCGACTCGCTTTCTGTGCTTCCGCCAAATAGGACTCACTCTGCAGAAGTGCCTCTTCGGCACGCTGACGTTGAAGAACCTCTTTAGTCAGTTCGGTATTGAGGGCTGTTAATTCGCTGGTACGTTCTACGACGCGCTGCTCCAGTTCTTCATTCAGGCGCTTGATCTCAGCCTTCGCTTGCTTGTGGCCCGCGGTTTCGATCACATCCCAATTTCCGGACCTTTGCGTCACAGCAAACTGATGGTTTCGCACCACATCCAGGATTTCTGTCGCGCTACATGAGGCGAGTGGATAAGTGCACAGCACAGCGATTCGCTGGTTCGTCACCGCATGGTTCAGTAATTCCTCGTACTCACAGAAGCCTTCGCAGCCTTTTTTTTCGAGCCAAGCGGTATCGCCGGTGACTCTTACACCGTCATAACCTCTGGCCAACGCGTGCGCCAGTTTCTCGTTCCAGCCGCGTATCACTCGGTTTAGATCGAACCTACCATCTGGCAGGTACCACTCGCGGGACGCAACGATCTCTATACTCTGGTCAGCGAAGTATTGGTAACAATCAGGTATGGCCTCGTTCAATGCGCGGGTGGCTTCTTCCACCGTAAGTGGATCGGCAACTACCCACAAGCAGAATTCCTGAGACTCCAGTCCCGCTTTACAGTATGCGATGGCTATATCGAGGAGATCCGCCTTCGTTTCGTAAAAGAGACAAAAGTGTGTACCCCATGGCATGTCGCCGACAACGTCAAACCCGGTTTTTCGCATATCCATGCTCATCGTCGCGTTTTTCCTGATTTGTATTTCGGAGCACAATGCATGCTTCAAAGATCCAGCGCGTCTGCCCGCTAAGCTCCGAATCCCAGCCTTTGTCATAACAGTCGCGAGTCCGAGTCCGACTGCGGAGATCCTGTCCTCGTCGGTGCAGGGGAGCGTTGGTAATCGGGTCGGAAAATACCCAGCTTCTGCATCTTATGAATGAGTGTAGTTCGCTTTAAGCCGAGCTTGGTAGCCGCTCCTTTAGTGCCTCCGATGACCCAACCAACCGATTCAAGCGTGTGCAGAATCAGAATCCGCTCGGAGTCCTTTAGCGTGGTTGCCGAGGATGGCATGGGCGGAGGCAGAGTCTGCTCCGCAGGCAGAGGATTTGGAAGCACGCCGTCGTTCGATAGAATCACGGCACGTTCGATCAGGTTTTGCAGTTCGCGTATGTTGCCCGGCCAGTGATACGAGGTCAGCGCAGACATCGTTGTGGGAGGAATGTGCCCGATCTCGCGACTCATTCGCCGCCCGTAAATATCCACAAAGTGAGCAACCAGCGCGGGAATATCTTCGCTACGATCGCGCAAAGGCGGCAGCGTGATCGGAAATACGTTGAGCCGGTAGTAAAGGTCGCTGCGGAAGTCGCCTCGGTTTGACATCTCCATCAGATTACGATTTGTGGCAGCCACGAGCCGAACGTCTACCTGGTGAGTGCGGGCGCTGCCAAGGCGCTCGAACTCCTGTTCCTGCAGAACGCGCAGCAACTTCGGCTGCAAGGCGGGCGGAATATCCCCGACTTCGTCGAGGAAAAGCGTCCCCTTATCGGCGAGTTCGAAGCGGCCAATCTTTTGCGCGATGGCGCCGGTGAATGCGCCCTTCTCGTGACCAAAGAGCTCACTCTCTAACAAGTCCAGCGGAATGGCTGCGCAATTCAGTCTTACGAAGGGACGTCCGCACCGCGAGCTGAGGTTATGGATTGCGTGCGCAATCAATTCCTTGCCAGTGCCCGTCTCACCTTGGATCAAGACCGTGGAATCCGTGGGTGCCACCCGCTCGACCTGCTGGAGCACCGACTCGAGGGCAGGACTGTTTCCGATCACTTGCTCGAATTTGCGCTCGCTAGACGCTTGCTCAGCATTACCGAATCTTTGCAAAGCCCCCACAGAGAACCTCCTGGCGCGCGGTCCAATCGTTTTCGGCTCAATTCTCGAGAGCCGCTCGTACGCTTTCGAGCAGGACTTCATCGTCAAAGGGCTTGGCCAGAAACTCCACTGCCCCTGCTCTTAGCGCCTGCATTCGCATTTTTGTGTCCCCGTGTGCGGTGATGAAGATGGTTGGAATTCTGCAGTGTTCGGCGTTCAATTGGGCCTGCAGTTCTAAACCGGACATTCCTGGCATGCGGATATCAGCTATCAGGCATGCCGTCTCATGCTGCTGGCCGGACTTGAGAAAGTCTTCGGCCGACGCAAATGTTTTAGATGGCAATCCGACGGATTTCAACATGCCCTGCAATGCGCTCCGCATCAGTTCATCGTCATCAACAATCGCGACCATTTTTGTCTTCCTCTGAACGACCATGTTTCGAAACTACCGCTTTGCCGCAGGGCCAGCAATCATACGTTGGTATGAAACCCGTAATGCTGGTAAATACGATGTGGAACTGGCATGGCCCCGAATTCACCTGACCCACATGCTTGCTGTGCGCGGGTGCGAGATTGCTCAGCGCGGCGTTTCACCTCCAATCATCCTGTGACCAGGAAAGTCGCTATCAGGAAGGTTGCAAATCGGAAGAAGGCAGCCGGTTCGTGGGCTGGAGGGGCGGTCCTCCACAGGAGGAAGTGTTCTTAGGCAGATAGCGGAAAGAGCGACACAAGACCCGACCCCAAACCTCCGAAGAGACGTCGTGTTTCCTGCCCGCCGTCATGGTAAGGCAGGTGCATCGACAGGCCGTGCTACGGGCAACCCCACAGCGCACGAGATTACAGCCAGTCCATAATGTAGAAATTTGGAAGGCAGTCTCATTCGTGACCAGTTCCGGATGGCCCTGCGGTACTCCTGCCGGACGGAAGCTCAAGCTTCGCCGCCATTCTCACCAGTTGCGCCAGTGATTCAGCCTGCATTTTCCGCATCGCCTGTCCGCGTTGAATCTTCACGGTGATTTCACTTGTTCCCAGCTCAAACGCCACTTGCTTATTGAGCATGCCTGAAACGACCAGGCTCATCACCTCGCGCTCGCGGGCGGTCAGAGACTCATAGCGCCTGCGCAACTCAGCAAGCTCACGCTCGTGTTGGAGTGTGTTTCCATCGCGGTCCAAAGCCTGCTGGATCGCATCCAGCAGGTCCTGGTCGCGGAAGGGTTTTGTCAGGAACTCTACCGCACCCGATTTCATCGCCTGAACGGACATGGGAATATCTCCATAGCCGGTGATGAAGATAATGGGAATCCGGATGCCCGCATCTGCCAACTCATGCTGAAATTCGAGGCCGTTGGCGCCACGAAGTCTCACGTCCAGAATAAGGCAACTTGGCCCGTCCGGCCGATCCCTGCCTAGGAACTGCTGCGGCGTCTCGAAGGCCTCGGAATGCAGGCCAACGGACTTCAGCATGCCTTGAATCGCCGCGCGCACCAAAGGATCGTCATCAATGACGAACACCGTGGATGTAGCAGCAGGCTTCATTCATCCCCTGTTGTTTGTGGGAAGCGTATACGAGCACTGCCTCTGAGCCGTTACTCTAGCTCGGTTTCACAGCCGTGACAATCAAGGATACCGCGATCTGAAGCCTAAATCCGATGAGATCCGCTATAGACTGCAGCCTGTCCGCTTCGCTTTGGCTCAAGATCATGTATCAAGCGTTTCATACGAATGCCACTGGCCAAGAACCGCGCCCCTTCCACTTTCATCAATGCGGGAACGCATTCACCAGCGTTATCGATCCGCACAACCCCCTTAAGGTCAACGACAAAATCACGCTCGGGATGAGCGTGACGGGTTTCCTTCCAGTGGGACCCAACGCTTCCCATCCAGGGGTTAGCCAGCAGTCCCTCGAGAATAAGCCTTTGCTCGGTGTTGGTGTCGATTCTCGTAATCTTCAGCATCGTTCCCCTTGCAGCAGGTCGTCGAGTCACATCGCCACTCGAATGACTCGATCACCGATCCTTGTTTCTCCAGGAATGTTCTAACTCGAAGTGAGTCATGGAATTTCTTCTCTCAAGACGTTCCGCAATACGCCTGACATTCCCCCGCATTAACAGTCTTGCAAGCGAATGCCAGGCTCTGTACTTCAGTTGCCAGCTCCGATAGGTTCCGAGTTAGCGGGTGATTGTTGATGCACCACGATGGTCTGTTGGTGGTCTCCTGCCAATTCCTTCTCAGTCTGTTTGGAATATTCGAATTCGTTTCCGATATCTCGTCCGGGATAGAACCACTTCACAAGAACAGGGGTCCCTCCGACTTCCGGCCGTGCCAGCGCTACGGTAGTATCATCCGCGGGATCTGGACGCTCGGTTGCAATCGTGAGAAACGTTCCGTACAGAACAGTGCGGTCCGAACTGAAGACCTGAACAACATTTGGTGCGGAGCCATGGTCGGCCAGTTCAAACAGATAGGTTCCCGCGGGTAATACGCGCCCTGGGATCTGTACCGGGGCACTGAAACTCATGAAGGTGGCTTCGTCAGACTCGTCAGCATGAGCAGCGAGTTCGAAGAAGAGAGCAAAAGCAATGACCAAACCTACCGCAATGTAACCTTTGTTGATTTTCATACGATCCATCTCCTTGAAATCAATTGGTGTTTCGACCTCACGTTAGAAAAGAAACTTCACGACCGATTTTCCTGCTTTGCCGGTATCCTTGGCAGACACCCTCGCAGCTTTGTAAGTGTCCTTGCCCGCAACCTTAGCGGAGTGACCTACAACGTCGGCGCCGAATGACGGGGCCGACACGCAGACTGCAAGAATGACTAGAGCAAGAAGCCTTTTCATATTTCCTCCTTTTTCGCTCCGCCGTGCCGTCCCCGCTTCCTCTCAGCCAACAGCGAGCTCAAGCTCGAGGTCAGTGAGTCATGCATCAGCGTCGCGCCCTTCTGTTCGCACTTTGCGTAAGGCACGGCAGATACCAAAAAGACGCGCGAGGCATTTGTGGCTCGAAGCGATTTATTCTGAAGAGGTTATGTCGCTGGGGGAGTCTTGTACGACCGAGACGTCGGAAGTGCCGGAAGTGTCGGAAGTGTCTGTGCTGTCCATTTTGAGCTCCGACACTGGCTTGGGCTGGATTCCCAGCTTCTTCATCCGCGTGATGAATGTAGTCCGCTTGAGCCCAAGGCGCGCAGCAGCGCCGCTCACTCCGCCAATACGGCCGTCGGCTTCCTCAAGGGCACGAATGATTTGATTACGATCCACTTCTGTGAGAATGCTTCGCACGGGCTTGCGCCTTGCCGGATGTGGTTGTGTGGCCTTCGTGGTTGACGCGGGCATCGGGCGAGACTGCAGTTCGCCGATCGGCAGTTTCAGGGTTAGGCCGGACGAGAGGATGACAGAGCGCTCAATCACGTTCTGTAGTTCCCGAATATTACCCGGCCAACCGTATTGGCATAAGGCATTCATCGTCTGCGAAGATATGGCTTCAACTCTCCTGCCCATACGCCGAGAGAACTCCTCCGCGAAATGCCGGACCAAGAGCGGAATGTCCTCGGGGCGATCGCGTAACGGAGGTAGTTCAACCGGGAAAACATTTAAGCGAAAGAAGAGATCCGCGCGAAACTTCTGTTCTTGAACCATGGCAGCCATGTCGCGATTGGTTGCTGCAATCAATCGCACATCGGTCCGAATGGTTCGGGTGCCTCCCAATCGCTCAAATTCTCGTTCCTGTAGAACGCGAAGCAGCTTCGGCTGCAGCTCAAGTGGCATTTCTCCAACCTCATCCAAGAAAATAGTCCCGTGGTCTGCAAGTTCCAGGCGTCCGATGCGCTGGGCGATCGCGCCCGTGAAGGCACCTCTTTCGTGGCCGAAAAGTTCGCTCTCCAGCAGGCCTGCAGGAAGCGCGGCACAATTCAGTCGCACGAAAGTTTTCGAACTGCGCGAACTGAGGTCATGAATGGCACGGGCAATCAATTCCTTACCCGTACCTGTCTCGCCGAAAATAAGGACGGTGGAGTCGGTGGGCGCAACCGTCTCCACAAGTTTCAAAACCCGCTGCAGCGCCGGACTCTTGCCGACGATCTCCTCAAAATTAGCTTCACTGCGAATCTCGTCCTCCAGATAGAGCTTCTCTTGTGCGAGTTTGTCGCTGAGTTGGGATATCTGGCGATAAGACAGCGCGTTTTCCACTGCAATCGCTACCTGCGTTGCAACCTGCGTCAGAAAGTGGACGTTCTCCTGAGAGAAGGGAATTGCTTGCAGTCGAGAGAGCCCTAAAACGCCCAGCACTCGATTACGGCTGATCAAGGGTAGCCAACAGGCTGACTGCAGACCTTCCCTGCCGAAGTCCGCTTCTACGGTCGCGACCTCCTGCCCGATAACAAATGTCACAGGCTCACCGGTGCTGAAAGCCTTGCTAGCAAGCGAGCCGGATGGGCGTGTCATCTCTTCTCTAAGGAATCCCTTCGCACCGGGAAAATCCAGGGCAAACAGCTTCAACTCGCCGGTTTCCGGATCCGGCAATGTGACGCCCACCGCGTCGCATTGCATGACGCGTCTCACACTCGCGGAAATGTCACGCAGGAGGTCCCTGAGATCCAACTTCGAGACAATGCTGTTGTTCAGGTCTAGAAGTAGTTTCAGCCGGTCTTTCTCGTGCTGCAGTTTCGCGTGGGCGCCCTGCAATTCTTCGTTGGACTGTGCAAGTTCGCGTGTTCGTCCCGCCACGCGCACTTCCAGATGATCGCGGGCCTCAGTGAGCAATCGTTCCGAGTGGCGACGTGAGGTACTGAACCAGCTGACGGCTGCGCCAAATATCACGTAAAACGCGAGGTAGGGTTCCGAGGAAGAGCCGAGGATCTTTCCTGGAACAAACAAAGCGCTTAGAGACAAGTAGGAGAGTAAGAGCGCGACCAGTCCGGGGCCGGTGCCGGCGGACCAAAACGTGATGGCAATCGCCGCAAGGGAGAAGGATATGAACGGGTGCGGCAAGTTGTCATGTCTTAGCAGCAGCGCTATTCCGAGTGCCCCCGCTACCAAAATGATTGCTGTTCCATAACGCCGCACCACAGCCGATCTAGGCCGCACCGAGAACCTCGATATGCGCGAAGAGAGCATACGTTAAGTCATCGCGTCCCGGGATGTGCCATCGTGGCAAGGGGCCAAATACAGCGATCGAGCACCGTCATGCGCAAAGCCTATGCCTCGGGCAGTTGTTCGAAATTTACTCCATCTCGAAAGCGAGGTATTGCAATTTGCCTTTGCGTTCGACTTGAAGGACGACCGGATCGCCGGGACTGAGATTGTGAACTAGAGTCTCGAACTGCGACGTTGTCTGTAGCGCGGTGCGGTCAACGGCGCGTATGATGTCGCCCGTCTCAAGCCCGGTGTCCATGGCGTTTGACCCGCTAAGCTGGGCCACCACCACAACTCCAGACTCGCTACGAGTGTCCTCCAGCAGCGGCTTTACATAGCCGTCCAGATCAGCGACAAAAACGTTCAGCTTCCGAACCAATCTCTTCTGAAGACCAGGAATATCAGCCAAGGCATCTATGCTTTCGTGGTACACCTTGACCGCTACATAAAAGGACATCGGGGTCTCGCCCCGAAGCACATCCATTTTCAAAACGCGGTCCGGTGGGTGGAGGTAGAGCCCCATGATCACGTCAGGGAGTCCCAGAACTGGTCTTCCGTCGATTGCTAGGATGACGTCATTTAATTGGAGACCTGCGGCCTCCGCTGCACCTCCGGCAACCATGTCAGAAATAACTGCTCCCCAACTCCTCGCCAGGCCCAAACCCGTCGCGAGCGTTGGAGTGATGTTCTGCGTTCGCAATCCCAACGCAACACGCTGCACACGCCCGGACTTGCGAAGATTTTGATAATCAAAGCTGACGATTGCTGCTGGAATGGCAAAACCAAGCCCTTCGCTGCCGCCGCCTTCGCTTAGCATCAAAGTGTTAATACCTATAACGTTGCCGTCGATGTCTACCAGCGGACCGCCGCTGTTGCCCGGGTTGAGTGCCGCGTCAGTCTGGATGTACACCATCGGCTTGTCCGGATCGAGCTGCCGGGCGAGTGAGCTGACCACCCCCATGGACACCGTATTTCGAAGTCCTTCCGGAGTTCCAATTGCGAATACCAACTCGCCTTGGTGAACTCGCACGTCGCTGCGGAGAGCCGCGGTGGGCAAACGCGTGGCGTCGACCTTTAGAAGCGCTAAGTCAGATTGCTTGTGAGTTCCCAATAGCTTGGCTTCGAGAATTTGGCTAGCACGAATCGGCTGGAGTTCTATAGGAGAGTCCGAGACTGGCGGGGGCAGAATAACCTTGATGCGTTGCGCACCCTCTACCACGTGAGCATTTGTCATGATGTAGCCGTCGGGATCAACGATGATTCCGGTACCAATCGCGCGCTGGCGGACAATTCGGGCTGTGTCGGTGTGCCAATGCTCTTCCGACGGTCCGTACCCCGTCACGACGATTTGAACCACCGCTGGTGAGACCTTCGAGACGACAGCTTCGAGAGAGCTGTTCAACTCTCGGAGCAGATTTGGCGATGCGGAGGCCTTCGAGAGGACGGCGGGTGCCTCTCTAGCTGTGTGGATTGATGTCGACTGTGCGAATGCGTAGGTAGCTGCAACGATACAGGCGATCAGTCCGCACTTCATCGACTGCAAACGCATCGTAGACTGAAAGGCCTTTAGACCCATGCTTTGGCTCCCAGCGCCAAATCCACTGTCATGGCGTACGTGCAATACATCAGCCACACACCGGTCACAACTTGAAATAGTCCGACGAGTCGTCCTCCAAGAGTCCACGACAACAGGCGCGTAGGAACCTCAATCGCATAGATCAATGTCAGACCTACAAAGACGAGCATGACGGGAATGTCTCCCGCACGCCGAAAAACGTCAACGCCGAGAATGCTGAGAAATAGGAATGCTATCGCCATCCAGCCATCGGGCTGGCCGCTGGAATCGATATATCGTCGGTAGGCCATCGCGAACCAGTGAATGCCGTACGCCGTAAAGGCCAAGCCAGCCATATATAGAGGAGCAGCTTTGCCGAAGACGTTGAACCATGTCAGTCCCGTCAGCAGATAGATCCCGGTGAGGAACTGCATGAAGCCCGGCATCCAGAAGCCCCACAGGCCCATTGTGCGGTTGACCTCTGGACTGCTCTTCGGAAAACCAAACAGGGCCTGACCGCCCCAGATGAAGTAGCCGGTCCCCAAGCCAAAAAAGCCAATGGCGACCGGGACAAACGGCGAACTCGCAAATGTGAATACTTGACCTTCCATTTGATCTCACTCTCCCCGTTGGCGAGTGCACGTTTCATTCCAGACAAAAGGGAAAAGAAATGCACCAAGAGAGAAGATTGGTCGCTTAAAAGATTGGAATCACGGGATCCTGTCGATCTCTACCTTGAACTTAGTAAAGATGGCACTCCCGCGCCGTCCAAATACCGACGCTGCTATCAGCCTGCCGACACTTACAACATTGTTGACCTTCCCCGAGAGCACAAAGCCTTGCAAAAGCCTGATCTAGGTCGAGTTTGGAGTTTGGAGATCCGGATGCAATGGATAGGAATAGGAGCAGAGGGGAAGAAAATGTCGAAACTAAATACGAGAAAGTGCGCACATATTCCGTGCCTGTGCGACGTGGCGGAGGGAGAAGAATACTGCGGGCAAATCTGTCGTGAAGCAGGAAGTGAAGACGTTGAGATCGCGTGTCAGTGTGATCACCCGGCATGTCCGCTTCCGGTTCGGCAGTTCGCTCCGGGAAGTGCCGCCGGTTTGGCCAGTTGAAAAGGATCGAGTGATCGGCCCGTTTCGCGGCTGGAACGATGGCGATCGCGAGGTGAGATGTCGAGGGAACATTAATTATGAAACTCATACAACAGAGTCTTTCCCTTTTTCTTTCCGGGTGCCTCATGTTGGCCACGGCTTCGGGAGGGTTCGCCGCGCAAGCGGACCAGTCTTCCACACCACCACCGGTTCAAGCTGCGCAACAGACGCCAGAACAGTTGCAGCAACTGGTGGCGCCGATCGCTCTATATCCGGATGCGCTGGTGGCGCAGATCCTTGCAGCAGCAACCTACCCCGACCAGATCGTTGAAGCAGACCGGTGGCTGGAGCAACACAAAGATCTCAAGGGCGAGGAGCTAGGGAAACAAGTCGATAGGCAGCCCTGGGATCCGAGCGTTAAGGCACTCGTCGAGTTTCCTTCGGTGCTCGCCAACATGGACAAGAATCTCTCGTGGATCTCGTCGCTGGGCGATGCTTACGTCAACCAGGAGCAGCAAGTCATGGACGCCGTTCAGGTGATGCGCGACCGTGCGAAGAAGGCGGGCAATTTAAAGAGCACATCGCAGGAAAAGGTGAGCACGCAGGGTCAAACCATTGTGATCGAACCCGCGGACTCCCAAGTTGTTTACGTGCCTGAGTATGATCCCTGGCTGGTCTATGGAGATCCTATCGGTATGTGGCCGGGTTGGTACTGGTATCCGGGATTGTATCTGGAAGGGCCTGGAATCGGGTTTGGCTTCGGGTTTGGAGTTGGCTTCTTTGGCGGGTTCGGCTGGGGCTGGGGGCACTGGGGATACGATTGGCATCACCACGGGATCATGTTCGACCACCGCGGCTACGTTTCCCACAGCAGAGTCTTTGTCAACCGTGAGCGCTTCAATCATGCCGGCGGATTTCACGGCGGCAATCCAGGTTTCCGCGGCTCACCGCAGCATGGATTCGAGGGGACGCATGCCGAGAGCGGGACACACTCTGGAGCGTTCAGCGGCTTTAACCACGGCGGGGCCACCCGCGGCTTTTCAGCACGTGGACAATCGAGCTTCGGTGGAGGATTCCATGGAGGTGGTTTCCACGGGGGCGGTGGCTTTCATGGCGGTGGCGGACGCCGGTGAGCCGGGAATTTTAAGGAATGGGGACCTACAACACGGAGAACAAGATCATGCGCATTACAAACCAAAGAACCGCGACAGTTCATCGAAGGCCAATTAGTGGGATGTTTGTTGGGCTGGCCTTTACGCTGTTGGGCATTGGGCAGGCCCAGTTGGGCCTTAGTCAGACATGGCAACCCAAGACCTTTTCATCACCGGCCGAAGCCAGCAACGCTCTTTTTCAAGCTGTACAGAATGGAGATGAGCAGACTTTGGAGGGGATCCTCGGAGCAGGAAAGGAAGTGACGTCATCCAGCGACGAAGTTGAGGACAAACTGGAGCGCACGCAATTCAGCCAGAAATATAAGGAAATGCACCGTCTGGTCCATGAACCTGACGGAACCACCGTTCTGTACATCGGCGCAGAGAACTGGCCTTTCCCCATCCCATTGGTCACCAACAAGGGTGAATGGCACTTTGACTCTGATCGCGGCGAGCAGGAGATCCTGTTCCGTAGAGTTGGCGAAAACGAGGCTGCCGCCATTGAAGTGTGTCAGGAATTCACAATGGCAAAGAATGCGAGCGCCGCAAAGGCGGATAGCGAAGATCCGATCACCCGATACGCCGAGACCTTAGCCACTGTCGCCGGAACAAGTAACGACAACAAAGATTCCAACCCTTTTCATGGGTACTACTTTCGTATTGTGGCTGAGAATCACGCATCCGAGGGAACGGACGAGGGCAGAACCAAGAGAGCATTGACCTTGATTGCCTATCCTGCTGAATACCAATCCTCTGGTGTCAAGACATTCGTAGTTACACGGAACGGGGTCGTCTTTGAAAAAGACCTCGGCCCTGAAACAAAAACACTGGCCCCGCAGATGAAAGCCCGGACCGGGTCAAGTTGGCACCGGGCAATATGAATTGAGACATTACAACACATCTCCGGAGCACCATCACGCTGATACTAAGAGAAGAAGATATCAGGATGTCAAGGTTGCCACTTCTTATCGCCGTAGTTTGTCTGTCTGCGATCTCCTTCGCGCAAAGAGTTCCGTTGCCGCAGTCGCCGCAGGTGCACGCGAAGAATCATGTGGTCTCCGTTACGCTTCATGCGGTGAACGAAAACGGCAGAGACGCTTTTGCTTTCAACGGTAAGACGGTCGCTCCTGTCATCCGCGCCTCGCCAGGTGACGTTCTCAAAATCACATACGTCAACGACCTTCCTTCCAAGTCTTCGGAATCGTGCGCGGTGAATCCCTGCATGGACATGACGAACTTGCATTTTCACGGACTCAGCATCTCGCCGGATGCCCCGCAAGATGACGTGTTGACGATGCTGGCCAAGCCTGGCCAGGTATTGCACTACTCTATTCCCCTTCCACGCGATCATCCGCCCGGGTTGTTTTGGTACCACACGCATCCTCATGGGGAGAGTCATCGGCAAGTGCTGGACGGAATGTCGGGAGCCATTGTCATCGAGGGAATGGAGCGTTATGTGCCTGAAGTGAAACGGCTGCGCGAGCGTGTTCTCGTTGTGCGTGGCCGCTCCGTCGAGCATGACCCGAATGCCGCCGCGCTCGAGCACGATGTTGAGATTCCGGCTAAGGGATGTGGAGGAGAGGCCGAGAAAGTTGAGGAAATCTTTACGGTGAACGGAGTGCTCCGGCCCGGAATTGAGATCGCCCCGAATGAGCGGCAATTCTGGCGTATCGTGAATGCTTCATCGGATCGCTACCTGGACTTGCAACTGGATGGAAAGACTTTTGAAGTCGTGGCGCTTGACGGAATGCCGCTTGCCTACCACGATCCAAAACATCCCACCGAAACCTTCAGTCACCTCTTAGTCGCGCCCGCGGGCCGGGTTGAAGCGATCGTCACTGGCCCGCCTTCCGCCGCTCACGGAAGACTGCGAACACTTTGCGTGGATACCGGTCCGGTTGGGGATCCCAATCCCGAGATGGTGCTGGCAGATCTGGTGCCACCTGGGTCCGGACAAGCCGATGCAACCTCAGCCACGCGGCAGGCGCATGCGCTCGACGGCCGCCCACCAATCTACAAACCAGTCGACGTTGATGCCTTAAAGAGAACTGCACCGGCTTTTGTTGTGAACTTCACCGAGGACAAGAACGCTTTCTACATCAACGGCCAAAAGTACTCGGCTGACGCGAGCCCAATCACAACCGCTCGTGTGGGTACATATCAGCATTGGCGTATCGTTAATGACACTGCCGAACTGCATCCTTTTCACATTCATCAGGTTCACTTCCTGGCGTATGCACAGAACAGCGCGCCACTCCCCATGCCAGCGTGGCTTGACACAGTGAATGTTCCGTATGGCAGTTCCGTGGATGTCATTCTGGACTTCACCGACCCGGTCATCAGAGGTATGTCGGTATTTCATTGCCATCTACTCAATCACGAGGACAAAGGAATGATGGCGAAGATCCTATTCAAGTAGACGCGCAACCCGGCCGTCAACAAGAGACCGGGTCAGCAACCGATATCATGGTGAGTTGGTCTTCCATTATCAAAACATCGCAAAATAACTATGAAAAACATCGCAAAATAACGCAGGTCCCGTCAACCGAGACAATCATCAGGAGAACTCAAACGGAACTGCCGAGCGCCACTCTGATTAGCGATGAGACGGCATTCGTAGAAGAAAAAATGACGAGAGCCGTTGTCGTAATGCCGCTGTAGGTACTGACGAGGAACCGAGCCGCTCTCCGCACGACTGAACCAATGTCCGCTCGCCGGTCTGCCCATGTGAACAGCAGCAGACATTTTTCACTCCAGGCCGCTATTGTGTTGCGCAGCTGTTCGTACGGGGCAGCAGCAGGTTTCACAGAAGAGTTGCGACCCGCTGCCGCCTCCTCACGCGAGGAAAATCCGGCCGCGATGATGGAGCGTGCCGCGATCAGGTCGCGCAACGATTTCTCGTGTGAGTATGCAATCACAAGGCGCTCGGGACCAGTTTCGGTTCGAAGCCCCACTATCACTGCGTAGTACACACCCGAATAATCAACCATCTCGATCACGACCGCGGGCCTCCGTCACGCGTCTCCGTTTTCATACTCCTGGGCACTAGCAACCAGCATTCCAAACTAATTTCTGGGCAACGATTGCGGCGTCACCGATTCGGGAGTTGTTTTTCCATCGGAAGACCTTTTGCGGGTCGAAAAGGCCACGACAAATGACGCCGGCCGCCGGACAGCAAATCGCTCGAAGGAAATCACCCATGTTCAAAAAGCTGGGAAACGAATTGGTGCCCGACAAGTCGCCGCTAAAGAAGTATTCGGAAGCTGGAAGGTACCGTTTCGGTCCAAAGGGTCAACCCGGGTTGGATTCGTTGCACAGGCGTTGGTAATATTCCCGCCCTCGCTGAAAACCCAGTGTGAAGGGCTCTCCCACTGCGGCCTCAGGATATTGCCGCTGCAGTTCTTCCAAATCGCTCGCCATCTCGGACGCGATCTGATCAAATTCTTTGCAGCGATTTCTGGCGTGGAGAGCCGCTTCGAAGCCCAAGAGGTAGAATTTCTCGCCGTCTCCGAACTGCCGGCCAGATTTGAGATAGTTCGCCAGGGCTGTGTTCGCTTTCATCTCGTCTCCGTTGACCTTGTTCTTCTCGCTCGGGGTCTCACCGGGACCGATGTCGGGTTCCGTGGAACTGTAGCGATTCATGCCGCAGTCTCGCCGACGAAAGTTTCGATCTCGCTCAGGTCTTCCTCCGTGAGGCGAAGCTCGCCGGCGCGCATCACGCCTTCCGACTGATGTGCATTGCGCGCGCCAACGATCGCTCCTGTGACGGCAGGGTTGTGCAGCGTCCAGGCGATTGCGACTTCTCCAGTTGACCGGTTGTGCCGTCGGGCAATCTCCCGCAGGCGTTCAACCAGCGCCAAGTTCCGCGAAAGCGCTGGATCGACGAAGTCGGGATGAGTTCTTCGCCAATCGTCTTTGGATAGTTTAGCGGCGCGGGCGCGGGTCATCGCGCCGGTCAGCAGACCGGAAGCCATTGGAGAGTAAACGATGACTCCGATGGTTTCTCTGCTGCAGTAAGGCAAAACATGGTCTTCGACCTCGCGGTGCACCAGCGAATACCGCGGCTGCAGAGAAGTTACGGGCGCAATGATCTGAGCGCGGCGCAGTTGCGGGACATCGAAGTTGGAAACTCCAACCCAGCGTACCTTGCCTTCACGCTTCAGGGCCGCGAGCGTGGACCATCCTTCTTCCAGTTCGGGCGAATCGGGATCGGGAGGCCAGTGGATTTGGTAAAGATCGATTACGTCGACGGAAAGGCGGCGGAGGCTATCCTCGACTTCGCCGCGGATCGACTCGGCGGTCAGTACTCTCTGTACCTCACCTTTGGCATCCCCGCGCAGGCCACACTTGGTAAAGACGTAAGGTCTGGGACCCCGCCAGTTTTTCAACGCTCGGCCGACTACTTCCTCGGAGTGCCCCAGACCGTAAGCTGCGGCCGTGTCGATCCAGTTGATCCCGAGTTCGAGCGCACGATGAATAGCGGCGATAGATTCGTTGTCGTCCTGCGATCCCCAGGCGAACTGCCAGCCCGAGCCGCCGATGGCCCATGCTCCATAGCCCACGGGAGTGATATGTAGGTCGGAATTGCCGAGTTTGCGGGTTTGCATTTCTATCTCCTTCTAAAGCTAGGTCGATTTGTACAGCCTCTCAGGCTTCCTCCGACCCATGGGCGTCACATTTTACTCACCGCCCAGTCTGCGGGCTCGCACAATGAATCTCTTTGGCGCTGGGCCGACGTAATGAAACGGATAGCAGGTGAGCAGCGTCAGCAACTGACCTGTGGAACCCTCCAAAACCCAGGTCTCGTTGGGCAGGACGATATCGGTGAACTCGACACTGTAAAGGTACTGGTTTCCAGGAACCGTAATTCGGATGAGATCGCCTGGCTTAAGTTCCCCCAGATGCCGAAAAAAGGTATCCCGATGCGCGGCAAGCGCTACATTGCCCGCTTGTCCTGGCAGAGCAGTCCCCGGGATGTGACCAATGGTTACTCGAAGGACTTGCGGCGATGTTCCTTCAGCGACTATGTCGGAGATGTGCAGCCTCGGGATATCAATTCTCGCGACTGGAGCCATTCCGCGGCCTGCCCGCAACCCTGTTGGTTGTGACACAGTCACAGAACTGCCAGTCGTTGAGGGTTTCACTACTGAAAGGCTAGTTTTGCGTATTTGATCGTGCCCCCAGTCCTGATAACGAGACGCTTCGACGAACGCAATTGCGCAGTATCCGACGGCTGAGAATCCGGCGACCAAGAGAACATACTGGCCCCAAACAAGAAACATCCGTCGTCGCGCTGTCATTCTCAGACTCTCTTCATGCAATGAGTGACTCGAACATATTCGATATCTGGATCAAGATCGCCTGGCGCCGACATAACCGGAACCATGACGCTAAATTACGAGACTTTTCGGGTGGCCAGTCGAAGCGCGAAACCCGAAAACAATGACAGCAGCCCGAGCAGTCCCCAGAGTGGCAACAAACTCGCAGTCTTAGGAAGAGCGTTCGGCACGGCTTCTTGCGGCATCACTGGTTGAAGGGCGACGACTTCAGCAATTTCGATTTCTTCGCCGCTCGGAGTAACCGCCTTTACGGGCACCTGCTTCACCTGAGCGGTACTTGACGCTTGCTCGTTGGGCATTGAGAGTACCGGCCGGCTGGTCTGCTTGGCGAGTTGGGTTGCTCTGGTTTTCGGATAAACAAACTCCTGCCCAAAGTTGTCACCGGGGTAGAACCACGAATGAATGGCCTCGGGCTGATCCGAGGGCCTCTCTTCGAAATGGATGACAGTTCTGCCTCTGGGTTGTAGGCGGTAATCAGGAATCGCTAGAATCGTCGTCACCAGCCGCGTACGATCCGCGTTCCAGATCTGAACGATATTGCGATCTGTCTCGGTATCTGCCAGAGTGAACCAGTATGTCCCAGCCGGGAGCACCTGTCCTGGTACCTCGACGGGCTCACTAAATGTAAGTTTGGTAGCCTTGTCCGACTGATCTGCCATCATCGGGCTCGGTGCGGTAAGCACACAAAGCGCAACGAGACACAAAGTCACGAGAAACCACTTGCTTGTATTCACCTTCTCCTCCTTGGAGTTCAGTCTTGTCATCTTGTGCAATTTCGCAAACCCTTTGCTTCGAACTTCCTGACCGCTCCTCTCGACTCGACATAGAAGGCTGTCTTAGCTTTTTGCCGAGTCTGGGGGGAACTTCTTGAACATCTTCGCCACACCTTTGTCCAGATTCTTTTCATTCTGCATGGCCTTGTCTGACACTGTGTCTTGCGCACTGCCGCGCCAGATCAGCTGCTTGGTTTTGGCGTCGTACAAGTCGATAACCAGAGTCCCTACTTTGTAATCCTGCTCGGTGGTGGTGGCGTCGCCGAAGCCCCCGCCTCCGAACCTTCGCCATCCCCACCCTCCTCCAAGCCCGTCATAGAATGTCTGGAGCGTTCTCTGTGTCTGCGAGGTCTTGATGGCTACGACCGCCACATCGCCGCCGCTCTCCACCTCAGTCCAGCCTCTGGCTGTCAGTTGGGCATCCACGGCATTCTTGATGCGAGCGTCCCAGAGGGAATTCGCGGGCTTGAGTTCCTGCCACGAGTAGGTCTTATATTGAGAGAAGTTGGCTTGGCGATCAAAATCGGTTTCGACCTTCTGGGCGAACGCAGATTCCAGAATGGCCAGAAAAAACAGGATGCTAATTGTTGTTCGATGCACGGATTTCATCTCAATCCCCTTCGTGCTCCAAGAATGCAAGTGGCCTTCCAAACATCGTTGACGAGCGAATCCCTTCGATTTGTGATGCCACACAGCTTTACGTGCGTGCCCGTTAGGAATTCGGGCGGCACGCAAGACTGGCAGCGTCGAGATGCTGACGGCGTGTCCGGCGGCGGACGTTGCGACGATCAACTCCCGTCATGTCAATTTTTCGAGCAGGTACTCTTGTGCCTTTGCGCTGAGGCGGCGTTTGGAGGCCTGAATGCTACCTTCAAGAGAGGCATGTTCGGGAGCTAGAAGAAACGCATACTGCCCCGATCGGAGCTGCATGGGGTCAAATCAAACGAATTGGATTCGAGCAAAGAACATTCGCAGGGGCAGGCCCTTGCTGCTCGCATTCTCGCGCTCTGTTGCAATCTTAGATAGCTGCCGAGCGAGAGTGGAAGAAGGACTACCGCCTATAGCTTATGTCCCCCTGGTAGCCATTTCAATTGCGCTGATGCATGGCCTCGCCCATGCACAGGCGCCAGTCGCTTCAGAAGAACCGGCCTTACCTTCTTCAACGACTGCGCACGATAGGCTTCGCGACAAGCAGTTAAGATCGATTATCGAGCCTTCGGATCACGTGGCCACCAGCCCATGTCGCCTGCAAGTGCAAGACACGTTTCGCCAACCTCCAGCGAAAGCCACAGAAGTCATTTCGACGATCGGAACCATGGACTACAATCCCTTATCCGCACATTGCAAATTCAGCCTGTTTGTCAAGCAAACCCATTCGCCCTACACATTCGCGTCAGCAGGTTTTCAGGCAACTTGGGCCCAGGCAACGGATGGCTGGCCGCAGTATGGTGGAGGTATGCAGGGGTGGGCGAAGCGGTTTGGTGCGACTCTAGCGGATACAGAATCGCGGAGGTTCATCCAGACCTTTGCCCTATCGACGATCTTGCATCAGGATCCACGCTACTTTCCGTCGCGCAAGCGACCGCTCATTGCCAGGATTTGGTATTCCACAACCAGAGTGGTGGTCACCAAGAACGACAACGGCGATAGCACCTTCAATACGTCCGAGTTCGTGGGCGTTCTGGCCACCACTGCGCTACAAAATGCCTACTACCCAAGGTATGACCGTACTTTCTGGGACACCATGAATCGCTTTAGTGGTGCATTGAGCTCGGATGCGATTGGGGATCTTCAGCGCGAATTCACGCCGGATATGAAGCGTCTCTTCCGGAAGCATGCACCGAAGGAAATCCTGAAGATCGAGGAGGAGCTTCCTATCCCTGCCGAAGATAAGCCTTAGGCAGAGATTGAGTCGTGAAGACTCTTAGGTTCCATCAAAACTACATTTCACGACGAGAACGGTGGCGTCGTCGTTGAAACCAACTCCCTGACAGAAGTCTTTGGCGCTTTGAAAAATGTTGTCCATCAACCTCTCCGCTGACAGTGACGAATCGCGCCGGATCAGGGCCGATAGACGTTCCGCTCCGAATTCCTCTCCCAGTGAATTGTTTGCCTCCGTTACGCCGTCGGTGTACAGAACCAGAATATCTCCGGCAGCGAGTTTGGCCGGGTTGATCGTACACGCTACGCTGTCGAACATTCCGATCGGGAAACACGAAGAGTTCATGGGAATAACCTCACGAGTATTCGCTTGAAACAGGAGGGCGGAGTTGTGCCCGCAATTCACGTAGCGAACGGACCGGTTGCGTGCATCAATCTCCGCCAGCAGGAGTGTTACATAGCGGTTACCGCCGGATACGGAATGTATTCCACTGTTCAAGCGATTCACGACTTCCAGCATGTCTCGCCCTTCCCGCGCCTCCAACTGCACGGCAGCTGCTGTGGCAGACATCAGAAGCGCCGCAGGAACTCCCTTGCCAGCGACGTCAGCAATCACTATTTGAATCGTGTGGTCATCGATAAGCATGTAGTCGTAGTAGTCGCCGCTAACACCTTTCGCAGGTTGCATCATGCCGGAGATTCCCAGTCCAGGAATAGATGGTCGATGGGTGGGCAGAAACATCCTCTGAACCTGTGCGGCCAATTCGATGTCCTGCAGAAGTTCATCACGCTGCTGGCGCACCATCTTATCGAGCTGCTCTCTCTGCTTCACGTATCGCTGGATGACGTAGACGACGAAAGCGAACCCGACGACGGCCGTAAGATTGTGTGCAATCCGCGCCTCGGGGCTCGGATAGGGGGGGCCAAAAAGGTCATGCAGAAAGACGCAAACCGCTACCAGTGCATAACTGATTCGGGTGCGCAGGAACATGGCACTTATCCCGAGAGGCAAAATGTAGAGATAGCCTAACGAAACGGACGATACGATGAAGTCGGCATACGCAACCGCAGCAATCGATCCGAAGATAACTGTCGGTGGAAGCCATTGTGGGCCGCCGGCGGCGACCTCTCTTCGCAACAGCGATCGCGCAGAGAGGGGCCTAAGAGTTCGAGGCCGTAATTCTGCCATTACTCCGAAAGGTACTTCTTTTGCGGAAGTCCACAAAGTTCCTTGCGATTGCTTCATAGCTGTTCCATCGCGGATGGCTTGCCCCAGCGCCAGGCAAATACGCTAACAAGCGTTCATGAACCCTCTTTCAAAGTCGATCAGGTGCGTGGAAGCGGATTTTCCGCGGGTTGCAGGTGACGACCAAAGGATTGTAAGAAATCAATGGCTGCAGCCAGACCGCGTAGACTATCCTTGCTTGTCAGTCTTCGTAACAATCCAAACAGCCCAATAGGTTTCTTTCGTTCGGCAGTGGCCTCGGCAATACCTTCTGGGATTGCCTGGAAGATGCCCTTAAACCACTCCGGTTCGATGCTGCCGAGAATCTGACGCCAGAATAGGAGATTTCTGATGGCGCGAATGGCTTCGGGTGTTCTGGCATTGTCGACCACCTTCTCCAGAATCTCGTCGCTGGCCGCGAGGGCACCGCGCATGATCTCGAGCACACCCCGTTCGTGCAACTGCTGCAACACTTCGTAGGCCGCTAGCACCGCTTCTGCATGTGCTTCAGGAGCTTGCTCCAATCGCGATCGCAATTCCGCCCGCGGGTTCCGCGGGGGGATTTCTAGAGGAATCGGTTGAGCCATGGAATTCTCCTTACTTCACTTTTTCGTCAGCAACTGCACCAGCCCATTGCCATTTCCTGGCGGAGCATAATCGGGTCGTTTCCACTTGCGCTCAACTTCTACGCCGTTCTGCGGAGTTGGATGGCCGAATCGGGAATTGATGCGGGGCAGTGGACTCTCGCCCACTTGTGAGAGTACGTTCAGGTGAACGCTCGCCTCCTTGTAAGCCGGAGTGTTGGTCACAAGATCAGTGTGGCTGCTGGTCAAGCGATTCACGGGGCTCTCGACCGAGTTCATCGGCATGTAAAGCTCGCGGCCGTGTACCCGGTCCGTCACCAAGGCGCGTACGCGCACCTCGCCGTAGCGCGAAACCAGCTGCACCCACGTCCCGCTTTGAATGCCTCGCTCCTCGGCAAGCTCAGGAGAAACCTCAACGAAAACGTCGGGTACCTTCTCGCGGATTCCCTCCGTGCGATAGGTCAGGTTTCCTTCGTGGAAGTGTTCGAGAAGCCGTCCATTGTTCAGGTGCAAATCAAATTCGGCGTCGGGCTGATCTGTGGGCCCAATCCAGGTCACGGGAAATAGCCTGGCTTTTCCGTCGGGAAAGGCAAAGCGCTTGGTATAGAGCAGGGGCTCGTCACTCCCGTCGGCGGCGACTGGCCATTGCAGGGATTTGTATCCCGCCAATCGCTCATAGTTCACGCCGGCAAACATTGGAGTGAGGGAGGCAATTTCGTCCATGACTTCGGAAGGATGTTGATAGTACCAGCCTGCTCCTAAGCGGTTGGCAATTTCCTGAGTGATCTTCCAGTCTGGCTTGCACCCGTCTACCGGTTCCAATGCTTGATAGAGCCGCTGAATGCGTCTCTCGGTACTGGTGAAGGTGCCTTCTTTTTCCAGGCTGGGTGCGCCGGGCAAAACCACGTCGGCGAAGCGGCACGTGTTGCTGAAGAAAATGTCTTGCACGACGAAGAAGTCGAGCTTCGCGAACGCATCTCCCACATAGTTTGCATTCGAGTCGACGAGGCTCATCTCTTCGCCCATCAGATACATAGCTTTGAGCTTGCCGGCGTGAATGGCTTCCACCATCTGATGGTTATCCAATCCCTTAGAAGAAGGAAGTTGCACCTTCCATGCGGCTTCAAAGCGCGACCGGACTTCCGGATCGTCGACCGACTGATATCCAGGCAGGGTGTTGGGCATTGACCCATGATCGCTGGCTCCCTGCACATTGTTGTGCCCTCGCATCGGATAGGAACCAGTACCCGGCCTCATGTAATTGCCTGTGATAAGAAGCAGATTCGAAATCGCGGTCGAGGTATCTGAACCCTGGTTGTGTTGCGTGACTCCCATGGCCCAGGCGATGCAAACTCGTTTCGACTCTGCGATCATGTGCGCCATGGCGGTAAGCGTTTCGGTAGATAAGCCTGTAGTGAGGGAGGCTGCCTCCATGGTGAAAGCCTCAAGGCTCTTCCGGTATGGCTCCAATCCGTTGACCCATTGATCCAGGAAGTTTTTGTCGGCCTTGCCGTTATCCAGCAAATAGCGACTGATTGCATTCAGCCAGACAAGGTCCGTTCCAGGATTGGGATGGATGTAGATGTCGGCACGCCTAGCCATTTCGTTCTCGCGGAGGTCCGAGACAATGAGCTTCTGCCCATTCAGTTTGTGAGCGCTCTTGATTCGCGTGGCAATTACCGGATGACTCTCCGCCGTATTACTGCCGATGATAATGACAAGGTCGGCCTGCTCGAGATCAGTGATCGAACCGGAATCGCCCCCATAGCCCACGGTTCGAAACAGGCCCATGGTCGCGGGCGCCTGGCAATACCGCGAACAGTTGTCGACATTATTAGTGCCGATCACCGCCCGCGCCAGCTTTTGCATGAGATAGCTTTCCTCATTCGTGCACTTAGACGAGGAGATGAAGGCGATTGCATCTGCACCGTTCTTCGTCTTGATCTCTGACAATTTGCGGGCAACGAGGTCTAGCGCCTCGTCCCAGGTAGACTGGCGAAACTTGCCTTCTTCGCGAATCAGCGGTGTGGTGAGCCGATCCTCGCTGTTAATGTGACCCCAGCCGAATTTTCCTTTTACACAGGTGGAGATCCCGTTGGCCGGTCCGTGCTCCGGTGCAATTTTGAGGATGTGCCGGTCCTTTGTCCAAACATCGAAGCTGCATCCCACGCCGCAATAGGTGCATACGGTTTTTGTTTTGCGAATGCGGTGCTCCCGCATGGCCTCTTCTGTCTCGGAAACTTGAAGAATCGCTCCGTACCCGGTTTCCGGTTCCACACCTTTGACCACGTCGATCATGCCGCTCAGCGCGGACTTCCTGATCGAGGTAAGGAATCCAGCATGGCCCAGCATGCTTTTTTCCATAAGCGCATTGCAGGGACAAACCGTCACGCAGTGGCCGCAGGAAACGCAGCTCGACTCGTCGATGGTGGATCCACCGTCCCAGAGCACGCGGGGGTTGGGATCCTCCCAGTTGATGGATAGGGTTTCGTTCACCTCTACATTTTGGCAAGCCTCAACGCAACGGCCGCAGAGGATGCATTGATCAGGATCGTAGCGGTAAAAGGGATTGGTATTGTCGACCTCGTAAGGCTTCGATCGAAAGGGAATTCTCTGGTGCTCAATAGCCAGCAACTTTGTCGTGTTATGAACCGTGCAGTTTCCATTGTTGTTATCGCAGACTGTGCAATAAAGAAGATGATTGCTGAGGATGCGATCAAAGGCTTCTACCTGTGCCGCCGAAGCCTTCGCCGATTTTGTGCAGATACTCATTCCGTCGGCGACTTTTGTTGCACATGCCCGAGTGAGTCGGCCATTCTCTTCGACCATGCATGTGTCGCAGGTCTGAACGGGGCCGAGCTGTGGGTGATAGCAGACGTGCGGAACCGAAACGCCTGCTCGGTTAATCAGATCAATGAGAAGTTCGTTGGGCTGTGCTTCCGTAACAACGCCGTCGATATTGACTCTCACCACGAAGTTTTTCTCCACGCAACCTTGTGCTGCAAGTTACGGTCCAGACGCCCGAGAGCAAAACGGGGCTCAGTGGCTACAAGGTGCACGTCTCGCGGGAAGGCAAGAAGTGTCCCTGTAGTTCGCACAATTGGCATCGACCCAGACTGACTCGTGCGTAAGGACGCGATCTCCGCATCGCCGAGTGCGATTCGTACCGGCTCTGGGCCAACCTAGATCCCGCGGCTCGCGATCTTCGATCGTGTGCTGCGCGACCCCAAGAATCGCTCCCAGGTTCGGCGCCAATCTCTAAGGCACTCACCCTGGCATTTAAACTCGTTGCCGCGCTCTCCCATCCTGCCGCCACACTGCGGACACACACAATTCAAAATGCCGGAGATCACATCTGCGCCCGATCGGACCGGGTTGAATCTCATGAACTGCATAAGCACCTCACAAATGACATTTGCTTCAGGTGTCTGTGACCCGACATCCGCTTCGGCCGCCATAGGCTGTTCGCGAAGTAGCCAGATCGCAAACTGTCAAAGCACGTAATTCTCCAAACGTTGTACGGCGCGGTCTCTGAGGCCGTCGCTGGGAAGACCTACCTGCCCCGGCACTTTGGAGTATGAAAATCCGCCGGTCTGGCAGGATCTGGAAGCCGGTCGGGGTTCGGAAGGTGTCCGTATACCGACGAGGTGTCGATTGTCTGACGGCTGCGGCTGCGTTTTTCCGTTCTTTACCGCCCGGCGAGAAGCTCAGGTGATCAATCCCGTTGAAAACAGACCAGTAATTCAAAAGCACAGGAGTGGTGAGTGGCGTGCTTTTCTGCTGTCGTAAGTGGAGGAAACCATGCAAGCGACAGTGACGCACCTTGAAAGCGACTGGGGTGCTGACAGCAGCCCTCGCAAGGACAAGACCCGTGAAATGGAGGACATTCTGTCGCGCTACCGTCCGCGCTTCCAGAGAAGTGCGTATCGAAATCTGGGCAATGCAGCTGACGCGGAGGATGCGGTTCAAGACGCGATGTTGGCCGCGTATGTGCACTTGGATCAGTTCAAAAGTCAGTCGCAAATGTCGACATGGCTAACCGCGATTGTCACGAATTCCGCTCGTATGCATTTGCGGCGACGGCCACGGCGGCTTCACGTGTCGCTAGACGAACCGTTCCGACAGGATCAGGAGTACTCGATTGCAGATCGCTTGGCGGACTCCAGACCCAGTCCCGAAGATGATTTCAGGAATGCGGAATTGCGCGGGCATATCGTGCAGGCTGTGGCCCAGCTTTCGCCTTCGTTGCAGAGGACCTATCAGTTATGTGGCCTGAATGGGCTCAGCCTCAGAGAAGCCGCACAATCTCTCGGTCTGGCCGAGGGAACGGTGAAGGCTCAGATGTCTCGGGCGCGGGCTAAGTTGGCGCGGTTAGTGCGCCGGGCGCTCCGGCTTGATCGTCGCTCCGTCAATGCCCGCGGCTCCCAGCCGGTTCTGAGTAGAAGAATCGAAGTCGAGTGAACGTCCGGAAAATCGAACCAGGGCAAAAACTATACAGGTCGCGAACGGCGCACCTTTCACTGCCCATCGTAGGAATACGAGGAAATAGATTCCATGTGGATTGTTCGACTGGCATTACGGCGACCCTACACATTTGTGGTGATGTCGATCCTGATCCTGATCCTGGGCGGGCTCGCAATTGTTCGGACTCCAACCGACATTTTTCCGAATATTAATATTCCCGTCGTCAGCATCATCTGGAACTATAACGGGCTCATTCCAGAGGATATGAGTGACCGCATCGTTAGTGTCACTGAACGAGCCCTTACCACGACGGTTGACAATATAGAGCATATCGAATCGCAGTCTCTGTATGGAATTGCTGTAGTCAAAGTGTTTCTTCAGCCCACCGCGAACATTCAACAAGGTATTGCGCAGATTACGGCTATTTCTCAGACACAACTTAAGCAACTACCTCCGGGAACAACGCCTCCTCTCATACTGGCCTACAGTGCATCGAGCGTGCCCGTCCTCCAATTGGCGCTTTCCGGGCAAAATCTTTCGGAGCAACAACTCAACGACTATGGTTTAAATTTCATTCGCACGCAGCTCATCACCGTACCCGGGGCCTCAGTGCCCTATCCTTATGGGGGCAAACAGCGCCAAGTGCAGGTTGATCTCAACACAACCGCCCTGCAGTCGAAGGGGCTATCCGCTTTGGACGTGGTTAACGCGATCAGCCTGCAGAACCTGATCCTCCCCACAGGAACATCTAAGATCGGCTCCAAGGAATACGACGTATCCATTCCTAACGCAGCGCCGCAAACAATCGCTGACCTGAACCGCATCCCCATAAAGACGATTGGCGGAACCACCATCTACATGAAAGATGTTGCCTGGGTACGGGACGGCTTTCCTCCTCAGACCAACATCGTACGCGTGAACGGCCAGCGTTCGGTATTGCTCACGATCCAAAAAGCCGGGAATGCGTCCACGCTCAACGTGATCGCCGGCATCAAGGCTCTCTTACCTCAAATTAAGGCTACTGTCCCACCCCAGTTGGACATAGCGCCCCTGGCCGACCAATCAATCTTTGTCCGGGGCGCGATCAGTGGAGTGGTCAGGGAGACACTGATTGCCGCGTGCCTGACCGCTTTCATGATTCTTACTTTTCTGGGTAGTTGGCGGAGCACTCTGATCATCGCGACCTCAATCCCGCTTGCAATCCTGACCTCGATTATTGTGCTTAGTGCGATCGGGCAGACCATCAACATTATGACGCTCGGTGGGCTGGCTCTGGCAGTCGGCATCCTGGTCGACGATGCCACGGTTGAAGTCGAGAACATCAATCGCAACCGCGCGGCCGAACCCGAGAAAGACATGGACCAGGTCGTCCTGGACAGCGCGTCTCAGATTGCCACACCCGCGTTCGTCTCTACCCTCTCGATTTGCATTGTATTTGCTCCCATGTTCTTACTGTCCGGCGTAGCTCGTTTCCTCTTTGTACCGCTGGCTGAGGCAGTTGTATTTGCGATGTTAGCGTCGTATTTCTTATCGAGGACCATCGTCCCTACCATGGCCAAGTATTTACTCCGGGGAGATAAAACGGAGGAGGAACGTGCTGCCAGCCGCAATCCGCTTGTACGATTGCAAAAGGGTTTTGAGGGGGCCTTTGAAAAGTTCCGTCACAGCTATCGCGCCCTGCTCGAAAGTTGCCTTCATCACCGAAGGGTATTCCTCGTGGCGTTCTTCGCCGTTTGTCTAGGGTCCTTGGCGGTTTTGATTCCTTGGCTGGGCCGAGACTTCTTCCCGAATGTTGACAGCGGCACTTTCAAGCTTCATATGCGCGCTCCGACTGGAATGCGTATTGAAGAGACAGCCAATCTTTGTGACCTTGTCGAACGGTCCATCCGAACGCAAATTCCGGCCAATGAGGTCCATAACGTCATTGACAACATCGGCCTGCCTTACAGCGGCATCAACCTTTCTTACAGCAATTCGGCCCCGGTTGGCACATCGGACGCCGACATTCTTGTGACATTGACGGCCAAGCACCATCCTACGGACGACTATATTCACCAGCTTCGTCTGACCCTCCCGAAACAGTTTCCTGGTGTTACATTCGCTTTCCTTCCCGCTGACATGGTAGGGCAGATTCTCAATTTTGGCTTGCCTGCTCCACTCGACGTGCAAGTTGTTGGGAATAATCTAGAGGGGAACCGGAAATATGCGAGTGCACTGCTCGCCAAACTGAGATACGTTCCAGGAACTGCGGATCTGCGGATCCAGCAGCCGTTCGACGAACCCTATCTGAATATGAGGGTCGAACGCACTAAGGCCGAAGAGCTTGGATTTACTGCCCACGATATCGCACAGAACCTCCTGGTATCTCTGAGCGGTAGCTTCCAAACGTCACCGACATTTTGGGTAGACCCGAAGAATCGCGTCAGCTATCAAATCGCAACCCAGACTCCGCAATACCGCGCCGATACATTGCAGGACCTCGTGAACATTCCCGTTACGGGGACTAACGCATCCGCTGCCCCCTCCCTCACAGCCAGTCTGGTATCGGTCCAGCGTGGAGCGGGAATGGCAGTTGTTTCCCACTATAACGTGGCGCCGGTGATTGACATCTTTGGCGCTGCCGCGGGGCGCGACCTGGGTGGCGTGGCCGGCGACATCAACAACATCATTGACGCCACACGCCAGCAATTGCCGCGCGGTTCTCGGGTGGTTGTCCGCGGGCAAGTTCAGACCATGCGGGCGTCCTATGTCGGCCTCCTGAGTGGGCTCGTGTTCTCGATCGTGCTCGTTTACCTGCTGATCGTGGTCAATTTCCAGTCCTGGCTGGATCCTTTCATTATGATTTCCGCTCTGCCCGCGGCGCTGGCCGGGATCGCGTGGTTTCTGTTCATCACCCACACGACTTTGAGCGTGCCCGCACTCATGGGAGCCATCATGTGCATGGGCGTTGCGACCGCAAATAGCATCCTGGTGGTGAGCTTCGCGACTGAAAAGATGGCTGAAGGGATGGATTCCGTCAGAGCTGCGCTGGAGGCGGGCTTCACGCGTTTTCGGCCCGTGCTGATGACGGCCTTGGCCATGATCATTGGAATGGTACCGATGGCTCTCGGACTAGGAGACGGCGGTGAACAAAATGCTCCTCTGGGCCGTGCGGTGATTGGCGGACTCATTTTCGCCACGGCCTCGACGTTGTTCTTTGTTCCGGCGTTTTTCAGCGTTCTCCAGGGTACACGCCGGCATTTAGCTGAGAAACAAGGACACTAGGTGCAACTATGGGGAGTTATTTTATGTTGCCTCAAATTGAAGAAAGACCACCAATGGGCGAACCGATACCCCCGGCGAACAAAGCGGGAACAGGGGAACGATCCTGCAAGACGTGGATCGTCCTCGCGATTGTCGTAATGGCGGTTGCCGCTCTGTTGGGTTCGGGAATCTGGTCCCGGGTAAAAGCGAGCGCAACTCTGCGTGAGGAAACGGTGCAAGCCGCAGTTCCAGCCGTGTCTGTAGTGTCACCAAAACGAACTGCACCCGCTGACGAAATCATTCTTCCAGGAAACGTGCAGCCGTACATCAGTTCACCCATCTATGCGCGCACCAACGGGTATCTAAAGAAATGGTATTTCGACATTGGTGCGCGTGTGAAGAAAGGACAACTGCTTGCCGTCATCGAAACACCGGAAGTCGATCAGCAACTGCAGCAAGCCCGCAGCAACATGCTCACCGCGCAGGCGAATCTCGAGCTTGCTTCCATTACGAAGACCCGCTATCAGGGACTCTTGAAGAGCAACGCTGTTTCCCAACAGGACGTCGACAACGCGGTTGGTACGTACAACGCGAATAAGGCGATTGTCGAAGCAGACAAAGCGGCAGTGGAACAGTATTCGGCACTCGTGTCTTTCGAGAGGGTCTATGCGCCATTCGATGGCGTAATCACGGCACGCAATACGGACATCGGAGACCTCATCAATTCTGGCAGCAGCAGCAACGTGAAGACCGATCTCTTTCACATCGCTCAACCCGGAACGCTGCGTGTCTACGTGGACGTCCCCGAGGAATACTCGCGAGGAATCAAAGTCGGCATGACGGCGGATCTCGGTCTTGCCGAATTTCCGGACCGTAGGTTCCAGGGAAAAGTGGTGCGCACCGCCGATGCCATCAATATGACTACCCGCACTCTGCTGATCGAAATCGATGTGCAAAATCCTACCGGCACGCTGCTCACGGGTTCCTATGCAGAGGTTCACTTGGCCGTTCCGACGCTGGCCTCCACGTTCTTAATTCCGGTCAACACCCTCTTATTCCGTACTGAAGGATTACGCGTCGGCGTCGTGAAGGGCGGCAAGGTCGTGCTGACTACCATCACTCCCGGACACGATTTTGGCAACGAGATTGAGGTCGTCGCGGGCCTCAAAGCGGATGATCAAGTCATCATTAACCCTCCCGACTCAATCGTTAACGGACAGCAAGTCCAAATTGTTCAGGCGACATTGCCTGGAGATATCAAGTGAAGCCCCCTCGAAGACTGATTCTCGGGACCTCGCGGAAAATGGCCGTGCGGGCTCTAATGGCGATAGCAGCACTCCAGTTGACTGGATGCGTGGTTGGCCCAAAGTATCACGCGCCCGTCGTACAGGCCCCTCCTTCTTATAAAGAGGCAGGGGACTGGAAGCCCGCCCAACCGAATGACCAGAATCTTGGCGGCTCGTGGTGGACTTTATTTGAGGATACTCAGCTCAATGCGCTGGAAGATCAGGTCAATGTATCAAATCAGAATCTGAAGGCCGCAGAGGCGCAGTTCCGTCAGGCCCGAGCCGCCCTGCGATATTATCGCGCTGACTATTATCCCACCGTGACATATGGGCCGTCGGCGACTCGTGAACGGATCTCCGGCCGCCGCCCGCCTGCTACCTCCATCTTCGACGGCGTCACCTATAACGATTTCGTTCTGCCCTTCAGCGTGTCGTACCAAGCTGACGTCTGGGGGCGCATTCGAAAAAACGTAGAATCCTATCGAGAGCAAGCGCAGGCGAGTGCGGCAGACCTGGCAACCGTCAACCTGAGCATGCATGCCGACCTGGCCGTTGATTACTTTCAGGCGCGCAGTCTGGATGCTGAGGAACAGCTTCTCAACTCGACGGTGCAGCAGTACGAGCAGGCCCTGGAATTGAACCAGAACCGTTTCGCCGGCGGGATTGCTTCGGAAGTGGAAGTGGAGCAAGCCAGGACTCAGCTGGAGACGACGCGGGCTCAAGCCATCGATGTAGGTGTTCTGCGGGCGCAGTACGAACATGCGGTTGCGATCCTTATTGGAAAACCTCCCGCGGAATTCAGCCTTCCTCCGCTTCCTCTTTCAGCACCGCCTCCGCATGTTCCTCTGTCCGTGCCATCGGAACTGCTGGAAAGACGCCCCGATATCGCAGCGGCCGAGAGGCTGGTGGCATCTGCGAACGCCCAGATCGGAGTGGCGAAGTCGGCCTACTATCCGGTGATCAGCTTGGGCGCTACGGGAGGATTTGAAAGCTCCGCCATCACCACTCTACTGAATGGGCCTAGCGGTCTATGGTCGGTTGGGCTGTCGGCGCTTGGAACCGTCTTCGATGTGGGCAGACGCCGCGCCCTCAACGATCAGGCACGTGCCGCCTATGACTATCAAGTCGCTACCTATCGAGAGAATGTGCTCTCCGGATTCCAGCAGGTCGAAGACAACCTGGCGGCTGTGAGGATTTTGGAGAACGAGGCCAAGGTTCAGAACGAAGCAGTCACGGCTGCCCAGCGATCGCTAAACCTTTCGGTTACCCGCTACAAGGGCGGAGTTACAAGTTATCTCGAGGTGATCACCGCCCAGAGTGCCGCTCTTGCGGATGAAGTCACGGCAGTCAATATCTTGGGACGGCGGATGGCGAACACGGTGTTGCTCATTCAAGCCTTGGGCGGGGGATGGGATCGATCGAGTTTGCCTGAGCGGCCGGAATGCTGCGGTAAGCTCGCGAGCAGCTCGGGTTCAAAGTAATACCGCTGTTAGTAGGTCCGCTAAAAAGCAGTGAGCTAATGCGCACGGATCGGGGTAGCGTCATCCTCAAATAAAGCCACAGCAGGCCTGTGCCTGAGGAGGTTACTATGCAAATCGGCATGATCGGTCTTGGCAGGATGGGAGCCAATATGGTGCGGCGACTCATTCGCAATGACCACAGCTGCGTGGTGTTCAACAGGTCGCCCCAGCCGGTGAACGAACTCGTCAAGGAAAAGGCGATTGGCGCCGCCTCGCTGGCTGACGTTGCAAAGAAGCTGGAGACACCACGAGCGATTTGGATGATGGTACCCGCCGCAGTCGTCGACGAAACAATTGCCGATCTTTCTCCTCACCTGGCACCCGGCGACATTCTCATTGACGGCGGCAACTCTTATTACGTAGACGATCTCCGGCGCGCAAAGGAGCTTGCTTCAAAAAATATCCATTATGTAGATGTGGGAACCAGCGGAGGAGTGTGGGGTCTGGAGCGAGGTTACTGCATGATGATCGGGGGCGAGGCTGACGTCATCCAGCGGCTCGATCCAATTTTTTCGTCGCTGGCTCCTGGCATAAGCGCTGCCCCGCGAACCGCTGGCCGCGAGAAGATCGACGGTACTGCCGAACGCGGCTATTTACACTGTGGCCCCAATGGCGCCGGACATTTCGCCAAGATGGTTCACAACGGAATCGAATACGGGATTATGGCAGCATATGCGGAGGGCTTATCGGTTCTGCGCGGCGCGAACGTCGGTAATCGAGGAAAGGGTGCAGTTGATGCAGAGACCACACCATTGCGGGACGCTGAACATTATCAGTACGACATGAATCTGCGAGACATCGCGGAGCTCTGGCGCCGGGGGAGCGTGATCGCCTCGTGGCTCCTGGATCTCACAGCCGCGGCCTTGCTGCAGGATCCGGGTCTTGCCAAGTTTGCCGGCCGTGTCTCTGATTCTGGTGAAGGACGCTGGACCATTAAAGCCGCGATCGACGAAGCGGTTCCGGCGCCAGTTCTCACCGCAGCGCTTTACGAGCGATTCAGTTCCCGGGGCGAGGCAGAATTTGCCAACAAGTTGTTGTCCGCGATGAGGTATGAGTTTGGCGGCCATCTCGAGAAATCCGGCGAAGATTTCAAAGACGAAAGCTCAAAGTAGCTTAGTTCGAAACGCGCTGCCCCGGACGCCTCAGTGAAAAACAAGAGATTTCGCTGCGTGTGTGTCTCTGAATCCTCCTGGAGGGCTTTTCATCCAACGCTGAATACATCTGCACTGTGGTGGATGGCAGTGACGACTGCGGCGAGGAGTTGATCAATGTTTGAGAGCATCCTTTGCCAAGTTACGGAATATGATCCCGACGTTCTTGAGTCCCTAATTGAGCTCGCGGTTGCAATTGCTCGCGAGGGGCGAGAGGGAAAACGGGTTGGCACATTATTTATGGTGGGGGATGAGAATGCCGTACTGGCTAGATCAAGATCGTTGATTTTGGACCCGTTGCTGGGTCACCCTGAGTCGTTGCGACAGATCACGAATCTCAATCTTCGGGGAACCATCAAGGAATTGGCGCAGCTAGATGGTGGGTTTGTGGTAAGTCGCGCAGGAATTGTCCTTTCCGCGTGTCGCTATCTCGATGCCATCACAGCGCAAGTGGAAGTTCCGCTGGGACTCGGTAGTCGTCATATTGCCGCCGCCAACATGAGTGCAGTTACCAAAGCCGTGGGAATTGTGGTTTCTGAGAGTTCAGTAGTACGCATTTTTTGTCACGGACAATTGGTCGGCGAAATCATTCCAGAGCTCTGGATGATGGAACATATCGCCCAGCTTAACGGCGCGTTGAAAAGCGAACAGGTCGGCGAACTAACCATTCTGACACCACGTTTTAGGCCAGCGATCGTTGCGAAGTAATGCCACCGACGGCTGGGAAAGACCGGGAGTGAATGACGACTCTGCAAGAATTTAGATGTGAAGTCTGTGGGCTGGTAACGACGAATCCACTCCACTGGTTCGTCATCCAGTGTGGAGATTCCGATCTTACCGTCTACCGCTGGACTTCTGAAACCGCTAACGTGGCTGGCGCTCGTCACTATTGCGGTGAAGGCCACGCTCAGGTCTACATCAGTCGCTGGTTCGAGTCAGTGTGCGCGCCGCCGAAGCCGAGCTTCAAGTAGTTGCCTCCTGCGCTTCGGGCATTGTTGGGTGAGAGCCCCACTAATTCGGACGACGCAACTCGCATGTTTTGGGGCGAGAGTAGTTGCATCATGATCGCGACCGCTGGAATCAGGTATGCGAACGTCACCCACACCCACATCAGGGCACCTGCGCATTCCTGGTCCGCGAGCGGAAGTACATTGAACTGCTGAGGTTTGGACAGGTAGAAGGGGTAAACAAGCCGGTTACAAAACACCAGGAATGCGGAGAGGACATCACAAGGAAGGCTGGCAAGGAACAGGTATAGAGGCATCGACCATCGAGGGGACCTCGCCTCGCATAAGGGCGACTGCACGATAGGCCACCAGAACAAAAGGCCTGCCGCCACAAACGACAGGTCCTCCAAAATGTGCATTCCGGAAAAACGCATACCCAACTGAAACGCACCGGGAATATGCCATCCGATCACGGCTACCGTACCCGCCAGCCAATTCAACACAGGATGCCGAATGCCGCGTTCGAGCCATCGCGTACCCAAACTGCCGAATGGAGGATACCTCTGAATGAAGAATCTCGGAAGGCCGCACACCAGGGTAAACATGGGAGCCCCCGCTAGAATCAGCGGAGCGGCAACCGTCATTAACAGAAGGTGCTTCAGCATGTGAAACGTAAGCAGTTGATGATCGAATGTGGCGAGTGGAGAGCCGACAGCAAGCCACATTAAGACGAGACCGCTCAAGAACGCAGCGAGCCTCCAGCCGGCGATCAGGTTTGGGAAGCCCCTTTGAAGAGCGAGCCACCCGCGCAGATAAATCCACGCTACGACCACCAGTATCGATGTAGACACGGGCAGAAATAGCGACCACAGAATCCGCGCATTGAACCCGGACATAGCCATTTCTACCGTGGCGAGACCTCGCTTTGGTCCAGTGTGACCGCTTGAGAAGCATTGTGCGCGGGCCTTTGATTTGCTGGGTGCAAAGTTTCGAGAAATGCCACGAGAGCGGTTGTCTCGGCGGGGCTGAGGTTTTTTCCATAGGCAGGCATATTTCCTCCACCCTGGATCACCTGGCGAATCAGTTGATCTTCGGTAAGCCGGAGAGCAATCGCGTCCAGTGCCGGTCCGCGCTGCCCCCCTATGTGATCCAGCGAATGGCAGTTATGGCACTGCTTGGCTTGAAAAACCAACGCACCCTCCCGTTCCAAGGCCGTGCGTCCATGTATGTACTGTGGCGGAATGGGCTCGCTGCTCCATGCGTCCATGATGGGGCTCCAGGGCGTGTGCTCCGCTAACCGAGTCAGGGTGCCGAGCGCCACTGCGACTACAAGAATTGTGAGCACCGCAATTGGCCTGCGCCTCCAACTTTTCTCACCTTCGCCGGCCACAAATGGAAGCGCGAGAAGGGCAAGCATTGCGATGGCCGGACCGATCAGAAGAATCGGGGTCTCGGCAGCAGGTGGCAGGAACGAAAGCAGCGCATACAACCACAGAAAGAAGAAATCGGGACGTGGCGCCGTCTGAATGATCGTCGGATCCGGTTGGCCGCTTGGACCGAAAGGACCGAAATGAATGGCGCAGACGACAATCGCGAGGAGAATCAAACCGGAGAAAATAATGTCCTTCCACACTGCGTTGGGAACGAACGGCACGCCCTGCTTATGCGTGAGCTCGGAATATTCCTGCATATACGTGCCGCGCCGAACGATACGTCCCGGCATCGGCCACTCGTTGATTCCCAACTTAAGAACCATGAGCAGGTGCACCCCGATGAAAGCAATCAGCAGTCCCGGGATAACGAAAACATGCAGCGCGAAGAACCGCGAAAGCGTTGCGCCAGCAATGATGGGACCGCCGAGCATCAGATTCACAGCCCAGGGCCCGATCACCGGAACGCGGCTTGCGATCGATGCGCCGATGCCTAATCCCCAGTAGGCATCCTGATCAAATCTAAGAACCTGGCCGGTGAAGGCCATCCCAAGCGTCACGAGCAACAGGAAGACGCCAACGAGCCAGGTGAGCTCTCTTGGAAACTTATAGGCCCCGAACAGGAATACTTGCACCATATGGATCAGCACAATCGCGACCATGAAATTCGAGCCCCATCCATGCAGCGCTCGTATGAACCAACCCAAAGCGACACCGTGGTTGAGAGTCTGCAGACTGTTCCATGCCTCTCCCGCGGATGGCACGTAAATGAGCGCGAGCAAAATGCCTGTCACGAGTTGGAGCATGAGACACGTGATCGCGGCGCTGCCGAAAACGTAGAACCAGCTCGCAGTGTCGCGGGGAACAGGGTGCTCGGCGGTTTCACGAATCGGCGTTCCAAGCTGCAGCCGCAGATCGAGCCACTCGCCGATTTTCTGAATTAGACGCATGTCGCTTTGTTCCCCGCCGTATTATTCGCGACAGGCTGACCCGGAGTCGGCATCTCGCCCGCTTTGACCAGAAGTTTCCCATCTTCGATTTTGTACTGGTACTGAAACAGTCCACGCTCGGGCGGCCCGGACGCGCGCGAACCGTCTTGGTAATAGGCTCCCCCGTGACAGGGACACATGAAGAGACTCGACTGCGGAAACCACCGAACCGGACATCCGAGGTGCGCGCAGTTCACCGCGAAGACTTGAAAGTTCCGACCGTCAATATTCCGCACCCAGCAGGCGATGTCGTCAGTCGCGCCATCCCAAACATTGGCTACCGGATTTCTATAAGTGGCGAGTCGAGTTTGTCCGAGGGGAAATTGTTCGAGCGCTCCCAACGAGAGCCATGACTCGTAGCCGGGCCTGCGTCCGCGGACCACCGGTGACAGCACATACCTGACGATCGGCACTGCCAGAATGGCGGCGACGATGCCGTTGAGAAACAAACCCAGGTTCACCAGCGCCGCGCGTCTGGAAATTCCGTTCTCCGTGCTCATCGAGATCCTCCACCGACTGGACCTACAGAAGCGGTACCATAAGGCTGGCCCGGGAACGTTGGCCTTTGCCTCGAGAGCCAGGACACTACGTCAGAAATGTCCTGGGGCGACATAGGCCGGCCTTCTACGTCGCTGCGCCAGTCCGGCGCACCCAACTCTGGGCGGCCGGCAATCACGATGATTCGAAGTTGCTGATCGCTTGTGAGAGCAAGGTAGGAGCCGTCCACGATCGAACTGGCTTTGCTTCCTCCGCGGCCGTCGACTCCATGACACGAAGAGCAGTAGGTTCGATAGGCATCGGCGCCGTGCTGCGGATCACCAGGAACCGACGCAGCATACGGAGGCAGACTTTGATTGCCAAGGGCGTCGGGCTTCGCCCAGGATCGGATTCCACTTACAATCACGTCGATCTGCTTATCAGTGAGCGTTCCACCAGCACTCTTCGCAAAGGCAGGCATGGGGGTGCCTGGCACTCCGTTTGTCGCAGCGTGACGAATCACGGTGTCATCGGCAATTGCGAGAAATACGGAATCGGCCAACGCCATAGCTGCTCCGCCCCTGCCTTCCACGCCGTGGCAGCCTGAGCAGTTCTGGCGGTAGAGCGAACTGAAGTCCACAATTTGATCAGGCGGAACAACCGCTGAGTTTTGCGCAGGGCGGCCAGATGAACTGCTACACGCCACGCACGCCGCAACGGCCAGCAGTGCGAGCATGGATCCGATGATTTGAGAGTGCATCACCGGGGTTTTCCTCCATCCTTGTCATCCTCGTCGATGCGCGCGAGGACTTCAAACCCCGCGCGAACGGCAAAGGGAAGATGCTGCCGCGTTGGTACCCGTTCCTGTCGTGACACTACGATGCCAGCCACAATCCCAAACCCAACCTGCGAAAGAGCGAACCACAACCAGTCGATCCGCTGATTAAGAATCGGATCAATAAGTTCGACAAAGCTGTGAATCAAGCCCGACCAAAGAATAGGTGCGACTAAGCCGCCCAGAAGAATTGGGTGCTGCGGAAGCATCGGCAGTGTTGCGCCGTAGAGAAGTCCAACGCTTAAGGAAACGAGCAAGTGGAGAGCACTCGCGATGAGAAGCGAATCCCATTCAAATGCGCCGATCTGCGCAAACGGGTGCCTGCCGGGGAAAAATCCCGCGGCCAGAACATTGATCGCATACCACATGCCACGTCCGCTGATGATTCCGTACATAACCGCCAGAACCGCCATGGCGACGGCTCCCGCCATGCCACCCTTTACGCCCGCTCTGATTGGGTAGACCTCCAACGGCAATCGCGCTCGGTGCAGTTCTTTTGTCATCCACTCGACTGCCGCTACTCGTGGACGATTGGTGCTGACTTGCAAAGCTGTCTCGCTCGCGGAGACGGATTCATGCCTCTCATGCGGCAAAACATCCCGGAACCACCCGACACCTCCGCTGATTGCCAGGATCGCTCCAAGCAGACTCACGGATGGACTTGTGACGAAACCGGCAAAAACCAAGGCCAGGCCAAAAGCCAGAATGATCGGCCATGCCGTAGGGGCGGGCATTTCGATTATTTTCGTCAGGCTGTCGGTCCGGGCGAATGTATCCCGCTTCACTTTGTTCTCCATTTCAGCGTCCAATCAGGTAAACAACGGTGAAGACCACGACCCAAACTGCGTCCACGAAGTGCCAATAAAGAGACAGGACATCGATGCGCTCGGCATGTTCTTGCTTTACCGCACCGAAGATGCTGAAAGCCATTACGGTGCTCAACGCTAACAGGCCAACAATCACGTGAAAGCCGTGTAGCCCGACGAGCGAGTAATAGGTGGTTCCGAACAAATTGGTCGTGATGGTCAATCCGTCCTTATAAATGAGACGGTGCCACTCCGAAGCGGTTCCGTAGAGGAAGGTCCCGCCGAGGATGATCGTCAACAACCACCAGGCTTGAAAACTTTGTAACTTACCCTCGCGAAGACTCCTGGCGGCGAGGTGAATTGTCAGGCTGCTCGAAAGCAAACAGATCGTGTAAAAAATTGGGACACTAAGAACGTCCTTCGGCATGGGTCCGGAGAGGCTCTTGCCGATGTAAAAGAGATAAGCGACGACGAAGATAGAAAAGATCGCGGACTCGGCGCCAATCAGAGCGAACATTCCAACTTGACCGCGAGCGGGGAGCTTCCACTCGAGTTCTGGTGGTAGGGTCGTGGATGTCGCGCTCATCACATTTGCTCCTTTACTCGTATTTCCAGTCGGGATCGTCGGGATGCTTCAAATCCCAGAGTGGACGCCGGCTCTGGACGCTTGGGATGGTGTAGAAGTTGTAAGCGGGCGGCGGCGAGTTGGTGGACCACTCGAGAGTCCACGCATCCCACGGATCATTTCCAGCAGGTCTCCCGCAGAAGTAAGACCAGATAAGATTTCCCAGAAAGACCAGGATTCCTGCGGCCTGGAAGAAAACTCCGACGGTCACAATTAGGTTCCACGTGTCCCAACCTCGCCCCGGTTCGTAGGTGTAGATCCTTCGCGGCATGCCCAGCAGTCCGGGGATATGCATGAAGTCGAAGGTAAGATGGAAGCCGATTATGAAAAGCCAGAAATGCAGTTTTCCGAGGGCCTCGCTATACATCTTTCCTGACATCTTCGGGAACCAGTAGTAAAAGGCTCCGAAAAGACAGAAGAGGATGCCTCCAACGATTACGTAGTGAAAATGTGCAACCACAAAATACGAGTTCCCCAACTGCCAGTCGAAGGGGGCTGCAGCCTGCATCACGCCTGTAAGACCGGCGATCAAGAACTGGAAAAGAAAAGCGATGCAAAACAGCATCGGAGTCTTGAACTCAATCTTTCCGCCCCACATGGTTGCCAGCCAGTTGAAGATCTTGATACCAGTCGGAACCGCGATAGCCATGGTCGAGATCACGAAAAAGGTATTGGCAGCTGAGCTCATGCCCACGGTAAACATGTGATGAGCCCATACGCTCATGCTGATGAACCCGATCGCGATCGTGGCTCCAACCATCACCGGGTAACCGAAGATCGGCTTGCGGGAAAACACCGGGATGATTTCTGAGGCGAAAGCGAAGGCCGGCAAAACAAGGACATAGACCTCGGGATGCCCGAAGACCCAGAAGAAATGCATCCAGATCACTGCTGAACCTCCCGCCTGGGTGTCGAAGAAGTGCCCGCCGAGATAACGGTCGATCACCAGCATGATCTGCGCCGCAGTTAGCGGACTCACCGCAAGGATCACCAGGCCGGCCATCACGAAGTTAAGCCAGGCAAACAATGGCATTTTTGTGAGCGTCATTCCCGGGCAACGCATGCAGAGGACGGTAGCAATGATGTTGATCGCAGTCCCGATGCTGCCAAAGCCTGAAACCAGCAGCGCAAGCGTCCAAAAATCGGTGCTGTGACCAACTGAAAACGTCTGCGAAGTCAGCGGCGCGTAGGCGAACCACCCAACGTCAGGAGCGTTACCCGCTCCATACAGCCCGTTGGCGCCCACCAGACTGAAATAGAGAAGCAGGCCCCCGAAAGCGGTCATCCAGAAACTGAAAGCATTCAGCCGCGGAAAGGCCATGTCCCGCGCCCCAATCATGAGCGGGATAAGGTAGTTGGCAAATCCAAACAAGACCGGCATGACCACGAAGAAAATCATGGTGGTTCCATGCATGGTGAACATCCGGTTGAAAACCTGGGGCGAAACAAAATCGTTATGCGGGCGAATCAGTTGAATGCGCATGATCATCGCTTCGATCCCGCCGATCCCGAGAAAAATCAGGGCGTAGACGATGTACAGAATGCCCAAGCGCTTGTGATCCACCGTGGTTACCCATTCGTGGAGGTGATCGACGAACGAACGAGACTCCGCGGCGGCTCCCGGCCATGCGATGGACTCAGTCGACATGGAAACTTCTCCTCATGGCATTAACGAAGCGTCTCCAAGTAAGCGGTGAGGGCGTCCAGTTCCGGACCGCTCAACTGCATCGCTGGCATCAGGGAACCAGGTTTGATGCTGTCGGGATTTAGAATCCATTGTCGGAGGTTTTCCGGCGTGTTCTTCGCTGCGCCCGCTGCAATCGTGTCTCGGCTCATCAGATGCGTGAGGTCCGGGCCGAAACGGCCATTGGCCACGGTTCCAGTGACCGTGTGGCAGTCGATGCAGGCCGTCGTTTCGAATATTCGTTGCCCTTGGGAAACGGTATTACCGGCAATTGCTGGTTGGCGTTGCTCCTGCATCCAGCGAGCGAACTCATCCTGTGACTGAACGTAGACGCGCAGCAACATCTTGGCGTGCTGCGTCCCGCAATACTGGGCGCACTGACCCAGATACACACCCGTGTCATGAGGATCCATCCACATACTGTTCGGGTGGTTCGGAATCAGATCAGTTTTGCCGGCCAGACGCGGAACCCAGAAGCTGTGATCCGTATCCGCCGACAACAACTTGATAAAGGTCGGGGTTGGATGATTGTCATCGCTAACCGGCACATGCAGTTCGTTCGCGGTCACGACTCCGAGAGCGGGATAGCGATACTCCCACCAGAACTGATGGCCAATGGCTACAACCTCGATCGCATTGTCGGGTCGCACGGTCTTCTGCACGCTGGCAATCACTCGCGCTGTCGCCATGAACAGCGCCATGACAATGAGGACTGGGATTACGGTCCAAGCGAGCTCTACCTGATTGCTGCCGTACACCTGGGGAGGTTCTCGACCGTCGTCATTCCTTTTCTTTCTGAACCTTACGATGGAGTAAAACAGCAAGGCGAATACGACAAGGAAAATGGCTCCCGTTACTGCCAGTACAAACAGAGACAACCCGAAGATCGACTTCGCTGGAGTTGACGCGGGGGCAAAAATGTTCGTAGGGCTTGAGGGCTGGCTTGGATCTCCGAAACCTAAAGCAGTACCAGCGAAACACACAAATATCTGAGAACCCAGTACGAGCCTGCTAATTGAGACATGTGATGGCAACTTGATACCTTTAGTTTGGCGAATAGCGCCCCGTCTGGCAATTCCAGATCTTCCAACGATGCAAGGCGCAGGCCAAACTGCGGCCGACGCGGCGCGACGGCAGAGTATTGATTACAGGGAAAGGGGCGGTCCGCGAGATGGCTGCCGCGACGCAGCTGCCGGAACGATGTCCACAGTCCGACACGTGTCCTTCCGTGGTCACAGCGTCTTTAATAACAAACCGATCGAAGGGTTCACCGTAGCGTCACGCTCTGCTGCGCAACACATCGAGGCTCGTTGCTTCGGTACGATGCGAGGAAAGACCGCGAGAGAGGGGATGAAGTTCAACGTCATCCCGCTCCTCTCACGGAATGCTTGAGGGATCTGCTCCAGAGTGCAAGTTGTCAACCAAAACCGGTTGACTCGGTTTGCGGGCCGCGGTCTGCCGTAAGCGGTGAGTCTGTCTTTCGAAGCTCAGCTTAGCAATCGAAGTATCGCGAGGTGTTAGAACTCGAGGCGGAGGCCAAACTGGATCGCTCGGGGATTATTAGCTTGGCTGCTGAGCACGCCAAATGACGCAAGATCCTGCATGCTGAGTGTGGGATCGTTGAACACAACGTGGTTGAAGGCGTTCAAGAAGTCGGCCGAAAAAAGGAACGCGACCCTATCGGTCACCGACGTTCGCTTGGCCAAGGAGAGATCAAAATTCCAATAAGGGAGACCGCGCAGAACGCCGCGCGCAGATCGCGTGTCCTTGCTGACCTGAATCGGGCGGAAGTTGGCCGAGGCCGCCTCGGGGTTCGCGAAAATATTGAGGCCGGAACCGCCGGTAGCAGGGTCTCCGTCAGTACCTACTCCCCCCGATCCTGTCACCCCGGAGTGGACGCTATTACCAAAATCGGGCTTATTGATCGGTATTGCCCCGGATGGAAGAAGTCCGAGAGTATCGCCACCACCCCATGCCTCATAGCTTTCCGCGACCGTCAAAGGGAGACCGCTGGCAGCTTTGAAAATACCGGAAAAGCACCAGCCGCCGATAATCTTATTAAGCGGCCGGTCGCCAATGCTAAAGCGGGTACCTGAGCCGAAGGGGAGTTCGTAAACCCAGTTAGCTGTCAAGACATGGCGGTGATCGAAAAAGGACGGGCCGTAGTCAATTGCATGATCAAAACTGGAAGAAGGCTCGACCGGGACGTTTTGGACCGAACCGATATCATCAAGGGACTTGGCAAGAGTGTAGTTAATCGCGAAAGTGAGACCTTGAGAAGTGTGCTTGCGCAAGGTCGCGAAGAAAGCGTGATAATTGGAGTAGCCGCCGTCAGTTCCGCTCCATATCCGCTGGACCTGAAGATTCGTGATTGGTTTTGGAAGCATGAACTGCAGGGACTGCCATAGAGTCCTGAGCAGGCCAGCGGTGAAATCGGGCCCATACTGGGTCGCCAGCGTAACTGTCCCGCCGGCTCCGATTTGATCTTCGAACCAGGGTTGCGAGGTCACTGCCGAAGCAAGAGTCCCAGCGCGGAGCTGGTTGGCGACATTGTCGTAGGCCGACGCGAAGCTCTGTCCGGAGGCCTCATCTTTATAGAAATAGGGAGCAGACGTGATGTCATTCACCTCCCTCATATTGCGCGCAAGCGTTCCCACGTAGCCGACCTCGACAATCATGCTGATACTCAGCTGGCGTTGTATGGTGAAGTCGATCTGATGGGCATGGCCGGTTCCGATAATGGGATCTGGCTGGTATGCGAAAGTCTCCCCATACGGCGCGGCAACCACGAACGGCGAAGTGGCTGGTGGGGCGCTCGGTACGACCCCAGGACCATCGACGCCAATGCGATAGGCATCAGTTGGATTGCTGGAGTTTGCGCAGCCTCCGCCAATGACGGGCCCACGGCAATTGATAGTCTGGGCGAACGTGGGACCTAACATTGGTTCGATGACGCTCCACACCGTGTTCATCCGATCGTAGGTGATCGAATAACCGGCGCGAATGACGCTGGTACCTTTGCCGCCAAACAAATGTTGCCACAAGGAATTTTCGAAGGACGGAGTCCAGGCCGCCGAGATGCGCGGGCCCACGTTGCCATAATCCGTATTGAAGACGGATTGATGAGAGGTTTTGGTAGATGGCAGCCAAGCCAGCGTGGGATTGTAGACGGTTCCTTGCATAGCTGCCTGACGCGCATTGTTTAGGTAGGCTTTCGAAGTCAATGTCTGGCCGGTAGCATCATCGATCATAAAAGCAGTTCGGCCCAACGAATCCACCGGTGCGAACTGGATCTGATAGTTGAGTCCGCCGGTTATAGTCAGCGAGGACCGAATGCGCCACGTGTCGCTGAAATAGAAGTCAACAGCGTTCTGATAAGCGTTCGCTTGCAAGGGTGAGCCCAATGGAAGAGGATTCAGGTTACGATCGCGCGTGACCAACACATTGGTGTTGTCGATCATTCCCGTGGCTCCAGCGTACAAGCGGCTCCAACGGGTTGCGTCGCCCGAAGCTAAGCAAGTTGTCGTTACGGTGGCTGAACAATTTGGCGGCCGATTTTCGGCCGGGATCGTGACCGCGCCCGCTGCATCCAATTCAACGTCCAGGGCGGTGATGGAGCCTATCACCTTGTCATTGCGGTAGTGGTACGTCCTTATACGGCGGAAGTCCCCGCCAAACTGAAATAGGTGGTGACCTTTGCTCCAGGACAAGTCATCCCTTAGTTGGTAGCTCTTAGCATCGCCTCCCTGAGTGCGGGCGACCAGTGTGTTCATGTCAACTGGACCATCCAGCAGGCCACCATTTGCCGAGGAACCTCCGGCTACCTCAATCGCCCCGACGATGCCCGGCACCTGAGGGAATGGCAGGACGCCGGGGAACCACCACCAGTCGCGCAGATAGCCAAAGCGAAGGTCATTCGTGAGTGTGGGCTTGATGACACCGGTTAACGCCACCACAAAGTAATGCGGCTGGGAACTCTCGCTATGGATAGCAACGGGCGTACCTAGAGGGTCTCCCTTGAGGAGACCGCCAATGTCTACTTGGGAACTAAGGAGCGACGTCGCGTCCGAATAACGGACGGAACCCATAAAATGCCAGTTCTCGGAGAAATTGTGATCAAGGCGTCCGATTCCGGAGTCCGACGAACTCGGGGTGCTTGCGGTCGAGCGAAATCCGACTGTGTTCAGGCCGTCACCCACGGAGGAGTCGTTGCCTCGCGGCAAGTGATTCCAAAGAGCGCTGACGATCGGATTCAGCCCTAGACCGCGCGGGTCACAGGCGGAAGTGTTGCTTGGGCCGCAAGAGGTCGACGTGGCTAAGGGGTAATCACGGACTGTTCCCGAAGCATCCAGGAAGCGCAGGGTTCCTGCACGCAAAGAGTCGGTGGGAACAACGCGGCCGATAGTGGACGACTGCGGAAACCGACGCCCCTCATAGCTCCCAAAAATAAACGTCCGATTCTTCCAAATGGGCCCACCGACCGCAACTCCAAAACGGTTGTCCTCGAGCTTTGGATTCGGAATGCCCACACGATTCCGATCCCAAGTATTAGCATTCAGGTCGTTATTCTGGATGTACTCGTAAAGAGCGCCATGAAGAGCATTGGTGCCCGGTTTGGTCACGAAGGCAAATTGTCCACCCTCCCCACGACCGTAACTGGCGTTGGAATTCGTCGTTGCGACGCCGAACTCTTGGACACTGTCAGAGGTAAGAGGGACGGGGCTGTCGACGACGTTGGCTGGGTCGGGCTTGACACTGGCGCCGATGATGTTGTCCGTCGCGTCAATGCCATCAACGGTCAAAGTCGTCTGGTCGCTGCGTGACCCCGCCACCGTCGCCTGGGAATTGACTTGATTAGTTCCCCCTGTCGGGTAGGTAGGCGCGACCAGGGGTTGCAAGTCGTAATAAACCATCGCGCTGCGGTTAATGTTCGGCAACCGCACCATCTGCTCGCCCTGGACCACATTGCCGACCGTTGCATCAAGGGTTTGCAATTCGACTCCGGCGCCGGCAGTCACATCAACCGGCTTTGTCGGCGCACCCACTTTCAAGGTAACGTTAATGTTGTATGATTTGGCAACTTCCACTGAGAGCTGTACCTCAGCTTGAACGAAGTCCTTCATGCTGACAATAATCGTGTCATTTCCGGGCAGCGCGTTTGCAAAGGCGTATCGCCCAATGGAACTCGTGACCTGTGTCCGCGCCAAACCGGTCGCTTTGTCAAGCAGTACTACTTCGGCTCCGGGCACAACTGCTCCGCTAGCATCCGAGACAACTCCTGACACCGCTGCTGTCGAGGCAGTTTGCCCTAATGCAGTGTGGACACCCACGACGCCGAAGAACACTATTGCGCCGAAAAAGAGTGAGACCATGCTTAGATCTCTCATAGTTGTCCCCGTTTGGATATCTGTCTCGAATGGGAACGTCCTTGTCAAGCACGAAAATTAAGAATTTTCACAAGGACGGAAGTGTCACGATTTCGACACCGGTGTCAATAGTCCGACGCGCTCAGGTTCGTAAAGTGCTTCTCTGGATCTGTTACAGCCGAATGTATGTTGGACGTGCAAGGCTCCGCTTGGTAAGAGCAATGCAACAGCAACTGCGGCGCCATCTGCGCTGGCACGTTGGGAGGGAGATGGAGTATGTTGTCAGGACGTGCTCAGAACAGGGTTCTGACTTGCCGTCGCTGGCCATTGCGTTGCTGTACTCTCCTGGTTTCGGAACCCGCGAGAATGTGGGGAATCGCGCGTAATTATCGGTATTGACGTCGCTCGAAGCGGCGCAGGATCCGCGGATGGATCTCTCGGATTTCACTCTCGACACACTTCATAAGCACGGCGAGTTCGTGCTCGCCAGAGGCCGACGCCGAACGGACACGAATCCCTGTCCGCCCTCTGTTCTTGTTTTGATGCCAAGATCGGAGCATTCGCGACCCGAGACCGTCCGGATGCTGGAACATGAGTACTCGTTGCGGGCCGAAGTGGATCGCGCATGGGCAGTCACGCCGGTCGAGATCACGCAATACGAAGGGCGAACCGTGCTGATCCTCGATGATCCCGGAGGCGAGCCGCTCGCGCAACTGGTCGGAACGCCTATGGAGATGGGACAGTTCCTGCGCTTTGCAATCGGCCTTTCAGACGCCGTCAGGCATCTTCACGGTCGGGGACTCATCCACAAGGATCTCAAACCGGCAAATGTCATGATCGAGCCCACTACCGGCCAGGTCTGGCTGATGGGCTTCGGGATCACCTCTCGATTGCCGCGCGAACGCCCCTCGGCGTCGCCACCCGAATTCATCGCGGGAACGCTCCCTTACATGGCTCCCGAGCAAACTGGAAGGATGAATCGTTCGATCGATTCACGCAGTGATCTCTATGCCCTTGGGGTCACACTGTACGAAATGTTGATCGGCACTCTGCCCTTCACGGCATCCGATCCGCTGGAGTGGGTACATTGCCACATAGCCAAAGAGCCGCAGCCGCCAGTAGAGAAGCGAAAAGACGTTTCGCATTCAATATCGCGAATCATTACTAAATTGCTCGCGAAAACGATTGAGGAACGCTATCAGACTGCCGCGGGGTTGGAGGCTGATCTTCGCCGCTGTCTTGCGGAATGGGATCGCGAGCGCCAGATCAGCGAATTTCCTTTGGGTGAACAAGACACGCCGGACCGGCTACTGATTCCGGAGAAATTGTACGGACGACAACGCGAGGTGGAAACCTTACTCGCCTCGTTTGACCGTGTCGTTAACAGTGGTACTCCGGAGTTGGTGCTGGTCTCTGGATATTCAGGGATTGGCAAGTCCTCGGTCGTCAATGAGCTGCATAGAGTACTTGTTCCGCGTGGCCTGTTCGCGTACGGCAAGGTTGATCAGTACAAGCGTGACATTCCCTATTTCACGTTTGCGCAAGCCTTTCAGAGCCTCATTCGGAATCTCCTCAGCAAGAGCGAGCCCGAGCTAAGCATCTGGCGCGAGGCGCTTCGTGAGGCGTTAGGGCCGAACGGGCGGCTGATGATAGATGTTATCCCTGAATTGAAACTCATCATTGGTGAACAGCTCCCCGTCCCTGATCTTGAGCCCCAGGACGCGCAAAGACGGTTCCAACTATCATTCACACGATTTATCAGCGTGTTCGCCCGGCCGGAACACCCGCTCGCCCTGTTCCTCGACGACCTGCAATGGCTCAGCACCGCGACGCTCGATTTGCTGGAAAATCTCTTGACTCGATCGGACCTGCGCTACCTGATGGTGATCGGTGCGTATCGGGACAACGAGGTCGATGCCCCTCATCCGCTGGCGCGAAAGCTCGAGGCCATTAAGAACGCTGGCGCAAGGATAGAGGAGATCACGCTTGCGCCACTCGCCAGGGAACACCTCACGCAATTGATTTCAGATGCGCTTCGCTGCAAGCCGGAGCGCGCAGCGCCGCTGGCGGAACTGGTGCATGAGAAGTCAGGTGGCAATCCTTTTTTCACCATTCAGTTTATGTCCGCACTCGCTGAAGAGGGCTTGCTCACTTTCGATCATGGCTTGGCGCGGTGGACCTGGGATCTCAGGGGCATTCGCGCTAAGGGCTACACCGACAATGTGGTCGACCTGATGGTCGCAAAACTGACCCGCCTCCCGGTCGGAACCCAAATGGCATTGCAGCAGATGGCCTGCCTCGGCAACACGGCCGAAATCAAGATCTTTTCTATCGTTCACCGGACCTTGGAGGAAGAGCTTCATTCGGATCTGTGGGAGGCGGTCCGTCTGGAGTTGATCGTGCGTCTGGAGGGTGCTTATCGTTTTGTCCATGACCGTGTCCAGGAAGCCGCCTATTCATTGATCCCGGCACACCAGCGCGCACATACCCATCTCCGAATCGGAAGACTACTCGTAGCGCACACTGTGCCGGAAAAGATCGACGAGGCAATCTTCGAGATCGTCAATCAGCTCAACCGCGGTGCGGAGCTGATCACTGCTGGCGACGAGCGCCAGCACCTGGCCGAGCTCAACCTGATCGCAGGCAAGCGCGCGAAGACGTCTACCGCTTATGCCTCGGCACTCTCCTACGCCGCTATGGGCGCGTCGCTGCTCCAGGAAGAGCCGTGGGAGAGTCAGCACACACTCACCTTTGCGTTAGAGTTGCACCGGGCGGAGTGCGAGTTTCTGACCGGTGCTCTGGCGGAAGCGGAGCAGCGCCTGGCGACGCTGTCGACCCGCGCCGCGACCGCGGTGGAACGAGCCGCGGTGACCTGCCTGCGGGCGGATCTGTACACGACCCTTGATCAGAGCAACCGTGGCGTCGCTGTCGGGCTCGACTATCTCCGGCATCTCGGCATCGATTGGTCGCCGCACCCGCCGGAAGAAGAAGCACGCCGTGAATACGAGCGGATCTGGTCGCAAATTGGCGGCCGCACGATCGAGGAGTTGGTCGATCTCCCCTTGATGAGTGATCCGGCGTCCCTTGCGACACTCGACGTGCTAACCAAACTTGGGCCGGCTGCATTCTTTACGGATTTCAACCTGCATGCCCTGGTCGTCTGCCGAGCGATCAATCTGAGCCTCGAGTACGGCTTCAGCGACGGTTCGTGCCCCCATTTTGAATGGCTTGGCGCTGTGGCCGGCGCGTGTTTCGGTGACTACCGCGCCGGGTTTCGCTTTGGCCAGCTTGGCTACGATCTGGTCGAAAAACGCGGACTGAAGCGTTTTCAGGCCCGGACCTATAACAACTTTGGGGTTCAAGTTCTTCCCTGGACGAGACATGTCAAGGCTGCGCGCGATCTGCTGCGTCGGGCGTTCGAGACCGCAAACAAGATCGGCGACCTTACCTTTGCAGCTTACAGCTGCGCCAATCTGAACTCGAACCTTCTTGCGGCGGGCGATCCGCTCGTGGAGGTGCAACGCACGGTTGAGCATGGCCTCGCGTTTGTGCAGAAAGCACAGTTCGGGTTCGTCGTTGACCTCATCAGCCCGCAGCTTGGGTTGGTCCGGACACTGCGTGGGTTGACGGCGAAATTCGGCTCCTTCGACGATAGGCAGTTTGACGAACTGCGGTTGGAACGCCGATTCGCCGGTAATCCAAATCTGGCACCTGCTGAGCAGGGGTATTGGATTCGCAAGCTGCAGGCGCACTTCATGGCCGGCGATTATGAATCCGCGGTCCAGGCCTCATCCAGAGCCCAAAAGCTGGTCGGGGCATGGCAAACAGCTCCGGAAACGGGGGAGCACCATTATTATGGAGCGCTTTCCCAAGCGGCATCCTATGACTCCGCGCTACCCGAAGAGCGGCAACAGTATATGGATGCGCTGCTCGCTCACCACCGGCAGCTCGAAGTCTGGGCAATGAATTGCCCGGAGAATTTCGCAAATCGCGCCGCGCTGGTCGGCGCTGAGATCGCTCGCATCGAAGGCCGTGTACTTGATGCCGAAGACCTTTACGAGAAGGCCATCCGCTCGGCCCGGGCAAACGGCTTTGTCCAGAACGTGGCGATTGCCAATGAACTAGCAGGCCGATTCTACAGCGCGCGCGGTTTCGAGCAGATTGCACAACTGTACCTGCGAAACGCTCGCCAGTACTACCTGAGCTGGGGAGCGGAGGGCAAAGTGCGACAACTTGACGAGGTCTATCCGGACCTCCGCCAGGAAGAGCCAACGTCCGACGTCCGACGCACGATCGGCGCTCCCATCGAACACCTGGACCTTGCAACTGTTCTCAAGGTCTCGCAGGCGGTGTCCGGTGAAATTGTGCTGGAAAGCCTCATTGACAAGCTGCTCCGAACCGCCATCGAGCACGCTGGAGCGGAACGCGGACTGCTCATCTTGCCACGAGATGCCGGGCTGCGGGTCCAGGCGGAAGCGACTACCAAAGGCAGTTCAGTCACACTCGAACTCCGTGACGCACCCATCTCCAGCTCTAAACTGCCAGAAACTGTCATTCAATATGCCGCGCGTTCACAGCAGAGCGTCATGCTCGATGATGCTTCGGCTCGAGGCTCGTTCTCCAATGACGAATACATTCGGCATTCGCACGCCCGGTCTGTATTGTGCCTGCCGCTCGTAAAGCAAGGCCGCCTCATTGCCCTGCTCTATCTCGAAAACAATCTGGCGGCCAATGTCTTTACGCCTGCGAGAATTGCGGTCCTGAACGTGCTTGTTTCAGCGGCGGCGATTTCGCTCGAAAATAGCCGCTTGTATCGTGACCTTCAGGAACGCGAGGCCAAGATCAGGCGTCTGGTTGATGCCAATATTGTCGGGGTCTTGATCTCGAACCATGAAGGCCAGATTCTCGAGGCCAATGATGCTTTCCTGCAAATGGTCCGGTATGCGCGTGAAGATGTCACCTCGGGGCGACTCCGGTGGCCCGAACTGACTCCCCCCGAATGGCAAGCTGTGAGCGCGCAATCCGAGGCGCAGCTCAGAGCGAGCGGGACCTGCGAAATGTTTGAAAAAGAGTACTTACGCAGCGACGGCAGCCGCGTACCCGTTCTGATCACTGCTACTGTGAATGGGGACGCGCGAAGCGAGACTTTAGCATTCGTGCTTGACCTCACAGAGCGCAAGCGCGCCGAGGAAGAGCGCGAGAGACTGCGTCAGGCCCAGGCCCACTTGGCCTACATGAGCCGGGTAATCACCGTCGGTGAATTGGCAGCATCACTGGCCCACGAGATCAAGCAGCCAATTGCCGCCGCCGTGACGAATGCCAAGACGTGCACTCGGTGGCTCCAGCGCGATCAGCCTGACATTGCTGAAGCGTGCGAGGCTGCGTCACGAGTCGTCAAAGATACAACGCGGGCGGCCGAGATCATCGACCGCGTTCGCTCGCTCTACAGGCGAGATACGCCTCAACGAGAGCTGGTCGACCTTAACGAAATTGTTCGAGAGATGATGGTTCTTCTGCAGGATGAAGCGAATCGATACTTTATACCGATTCGTGGTGAACTTGCCCAAAGTTTGCCCAAAGTCATGGCTGATCGGGTGCAGCTCCAGCAGGTGCTGATGAACCTGATGCTGAACGGCATCGAAGCGATGAAAGATACGGGCGGTGAACTGACGGTTACTTCGAAGTCAACCGAAGATGGTCAATCCGTGGTTTCTGTGAGTGATTCGGGGATCGGCCTTCCGCAGGATAAACCCGACCGCATTTTCGAGGCATTCTTCACTACGAAGACGCAGGGCACTGGTATGGGACTCTCCATCAGCCGGACAATTGTCGAATCACATAGCGGTCGTCTGTGGGCGAGCGCTAATACCGGGCGTGGCGCTACGTTTCATTTCTCTTTGCCGACCGAAGCCAAGACAGCCGAAATGCGCAAAGGAGCATGATGCCGCAACCTTCCTGGGGTTATTAAGGAACTTTGCGGTTTGGCTCTTGCTTCTCTGACCAATGGAAACTACGACCGTTAGTGCGACTGAAAAACTCTCCACCTCGCGCTGGATAGTGCTTGCAATCATCGTTCTGGCGCAGTTTCAGATAATGTTAGTAACGTTTGCTCCGGCCGCTGTCGCCAGCCCCATCATCTCAGACCTGCGACTGAACCGGACAGAGTTCGGCCTGATCATCTCGGCTCTAAACATTGCCATCATGATTTGCCAGGTGTTGGGAAGCGTGCTCGTCGACCGCGCAGGGCTAAAACTGGGCTTGCTGTCTGGAGCAGCACTGTTGGGGCTAGGCGCTACGATCATGCTGGTTGTGCACAGCCTGGCACTTGTTTTATTCAGCAGGGTTCTTCAGGGAATTGGTATCGGTATCTGTTATCCCGTGATGGGTGCATTAATCGTGGCCTGCTTTTCCAAGCGCGAGCAACCGTACATTAATACGATTTTTGCTGCGGTTACTTTCTTGGGAATCGGATCAGGAATGCTTGTCACTGTCGGTCTGTTTCGCTGGTTCAACGGCTCGTGGAGGCTCGCGCTCGGCACTTATGGGTTTAGCATTCTCGCCACGGCGCTTGTTTGGCTCGTCGTCGCACGAAATCTCGAACAGGCTCTCTCTGCGGGCGAGATGTCAGTGGACCCCGCTCCTGCCAAGACTCCAAGCTCTCTCCGGAATGCGCTCACTATGCCGGTTGTTTACACCCTCGTACTAGGCGCATTTGCCATCTCATGGGTTTACAACATGGACTTTTCGTTCATACCCCTGTTTCTGGAAACTAAGCGGGGAATCTCGTTGTCAGAGGCCAGCCGCTTGGCTTCACTAATTCCGTTTAGCGGCGTAGCAGGGGTAGTTGCCTTTGGCGTGTTAGCGACTCGAGCTGCCTGGCGGAAGCATCTACTGTGGACAAGCTCCGCCATGGTCCTGCTGGGCAGTGTCGCCCTTTTCTTCGGCGAAGGTGCGACGACCAAAGTTGGGCTTTTCGTCGCTGGACTTGGACTTTCCGGCTGGCTTCCGGTCTTGAACACATACATCATGTCATTGCCGTCGATGACGCCCTCGCTGATGGCGGCATTCGTCGTCCTGGTGAATATGGCTATATACATGGCCGGATTCATTTCTCCTCTTGCTGTAGGTTGGCTTTCTCAGAGGTCATTTGGATTGCGGAATAGCCTCGCACTGTTCTCCTGGATTGAATTAGTCGCAATTCTCGCGTTCATGCGCTTACCGACAATCGCTTGGGATCCGTTAAGCGACCAGGAGGACGTGCAGTGATAGCTTTCGTACAATTGCGGCGCTTCGCTGTTTCCTGTTCTTCGCTTGTTGCTGAAACCGTGTAGGGAACGTTTGGGAAGCGCTAACGGACAGGCGAGCTTTTCGACCGTTCCATGGTGCAGTTCGGTGGGTGTCGTTTGGAAACTCCGTTTGCGAATGCGTGGCATCACGGGTCCGACCTCGTGGGACTTTGAGACTGTGAACAATTGCTTCACAATCAGTTGTTCTGATCAGGGCGCAAGAGGGATTCTGCAGAGTACTCGACGGAAGGAACAGTCCGGTGCGCAGGCGCACTAAACAATGGGGGCGTAGTTCACTCAGAGCCTCCATGAGTCGAGAAGAGGTTTCCGAAGCGTACTGGAGTGTTTCGAAGGTGAAGGACGCGCCAAAGAGTTAACCGCAAAAGTCCTGCCTGGCGCGGCAGAACATAAAGGGCATTTCTGATTCTCATAAGGGAAGTTCAGCGATAGAAGGATAACCATGCTGCTCTCGTCCAACTTTTCCGTCGTATTTTTTTGTGGTCTTGAACAACTCGAGATGGCCATCACCCGAAGCAAGTCTGCATCGCTCACGGAGCGCTTGCATCTCTTGCGGCAACATTGGTTTGAAACCCCGCGCAATTCCCACGTTCTGGTGCAGCACGTCCAGCGAGTCGACACCACAAATTGTGGTCGCGACCGGCAGACTCATTGCATAACGAAGAGCTTCTTCTGCCTTCACAACGCCATACTGGATCGGCTGGCCGTCGCCGCCGAGGCTCTTCATGCCGAGCGCTGCAATCCCGCGCCGTTGAAGTTCAGGGAGCACCTGCTGCTCGAAGCTCCGAAAGGTTGCATCAAAACAGTTGAGCGGCATTTGGACGGTGTCGAATGGGTAATCGTGCGTCAGCATTTTGAGATGTATCGCCGGACTCTTATGTCCGGTGAAACCAACAAATCGTACTTTGCCCTGCTGTTTGGCTTCATCCAGCGCTTCGACCACACCACCCTTTGCGAAATGTAGGTCCGGGTCGTTCTCGTAGATGACCTCGTGAATCTGCCATAAATCCAAATGGTCAGTGCCCAACCGCTTCAGGGACTCCTCCAATTGTTGCATGGCGACCTTCTTATCTCGGCCGTGGGTGCAAACCTTGCTCATCAAGAAAACTTTATCGCGCGTTCCCTGTAAACCAAGCCCCATCCATTCTTCGCTGCGGTGGTCGTTGTACTCCCAGGCGTTGTCAAAAAACGTGACTCCCGCATCTATTGCCTCTTGAACCAGGCGTACGGCCAGATCTCTCGATTGCACCGTCCCCAGATGATATCCGCCCACGCCGATGATCGAGACTTCTTCGCCCGTTTTTCCGAGCGGCCTGCGAGGAATCTGGTCAGCGCCGTTGTTGGTCTGCGGGGGGAGTGAAGCCGATGCCGTCTGGCTGGGAAAAACTGAGGCCGCAAACACTGTCGCTCCTGACGCGAGGCCTGCTTGGATGAAGGACCGGCGCTCGATTTCGGGAGTTACTTGGAATCGCTCATTTTGTCGACTTTGATCTACCATTGTTCATCTCCTCGGCGTCCCTGGCGTTGTCTCCGGCACCAACCAGGGGCCGTCCGCCTTTTCCAACATCTCAGTGACCTCTCTTTGAGTATGGTCGAAGGGAAATCCATGAGGCATTCGGGTCATCGGGTTGTCGTAGCGCAGCGATACCTTGTATGGCTCGAAGCGGCCGTCGGCCGCAGTCGGAGCGCAACGAGCGCGCAGGGCCTCCATCTCGCCTTGGGTCATGGGCTGAAAGCCGCGCACGACGCGCAGGTTCTGGTGCAGCACGTCCAGCGAGTCCATGCCGCAAATTGTGGTGGCGACCGGGAGGCTCATCGCGTAACGCAGCATTTCCTCAGCCTGAACAACGCCGGCTTTTATCCCCCACGCGGTACCGCCCATGCTCTTCATGCCCAGGGCCGCCATGCCTCGCCGATTGACCTCGGGCAAGACCTGCTTCTCAAAGCTGTGGAAGCTGGCGTCGAAGGGATTCAGAGGCATTTGCACCGAGTCGAATGGATAACCGAGTTCGAGCATCTTCAGGTGAAATGCAGGATCCTTGTGACCGGTGAAGCCGACGAATCTGACCTTCCCTTCTTTCTTGGCTTGATTAAATGCTTCCAGGACGCCGCCTTTGGCGTACGCCAGTTCCGGGTCGTTGTCGTAAACGATGCCGTGGATCTGCCAGAGGTCCAGATGATCGGTTTGATATCGGCGCAGCGAGTCCTCGAGCATCTGCATGGCTAATTTGCCGCTGCGGCCATGGGTGCAGACCTTCGTCATCAGGAACACCTTCTCGCGGCGCCCGTCCCGGAGTGCTCTGCCGAGGATGGTCTCAGTCTTGCCGTTGAAATACTCCCAGGCGTTGTCGAAAAAAGTAATGCCGGCGTCTACTGCCTCATGGACGAGTTGCACCGCCTCGTCCAACGTTTTTACATCCCCGAGATGATGACCACCTACCCCGATGGCGGAAATGTTCACATCCGTGTGTCCAAACCTCCGATAGATCATGTTGCCCTCGTGCCTCTCCGGCCCCGCAGCAGATCTTTCTGATGCCGATGCTATAGAGTAGAAGCTCTCGTTCGAATTTGTTACGACGCCGGATGTGGCGGCCACAGCACCCCCACCGACTTTAAGAAAGTCCCGTCGAGTCGCATTCATCTCCACGCCTCCTGCCGCCCTGCTTCCGTGAAATGTGAAATCAAGTGCTTCTTGCCTCGCCACGCTCTGGAAAGTGACTTCTCCGATTTGGAACACCAACGGAGGCCAAATTCAGCAAAAACGGAATGATTTCATTCCGTCGGGTACTCATAGTTCACCGATCCCTCTATTTCTGAATAACGCCGCAGGCGATTCGCGGTCCGGAGTTTCCTGCGGATCGGTTTTGTAATCGTCCTCTTTGGCGTGGTTCACGATCGCGGTTCCACCATCGTGAAAGATTGAATTAGGCCCGTCGCTCAGCGTTACCATCTTGTCCAACAGAGTTGCTTTCGCTATTCCGCCAGCGTTCACCTCGAGATTCAAGAGATCGCCCGCGTGCGGCCCTTCAGGGTTGTTTTTGCCGTGCTTCTTCGTATAGGGATTCAGGTGAGGGCCAGCGCTGGTGAAATCCGCACCATCACATTTGCCGACATTGTGAATGTGAACGCCGTGTATGCCGGGCGGCAGTTGCGAAGCATTGACTTCAATGTTTACGCCTTCTTTTGCGGCCAAAATCTTGGCAGTCCCGATTTTCTGCCCTTGAGGGTTGATGATATCCGCGTGCGCCGGTTTCGGTTTTCCTTGGCCAAACACAGCCGCAGCACAAAGCATTGCAGGAATGAGGATGGGGTTCTTGTAGTACATAGCAATCTCCCGGGGTACGAACTGGAAGCTCGACGATTACGTAAAGAGTAAGCTGTAGTAGCCGTCCGATCGATGGTCCCACAGCTTTAGCCGGTCAACGGACCCCCTTCTGCGAGCGAGGCGAAATAATACACGCGAGTCGAGTGGTTGAAGAGCAACGCAGACTCCGTGTCATGCACTAACTCGGTGACTTCTCGAGCGAGCTTGCTATTGGGGATCATCACCCCTGAGATCGAGGTTCTCAGGTCTTTTATTGTTGTGGACACATTGAATCTCCATCCAATTTCCGTGCATGTCCCGTTCCAAAGGACCCTACCGGTCAAAATGCGTGCGCATTTCTCGGCCTGTTCTCATTCGATTCACGGCACACCTTCGGTTTACTTTAGCGATTGATGTGTATAGATGGGGAACTCGCTGTCAAAATATGGACTCGAGCTGGAGCAATAGCCTCCCAACGAAGTGAATACTCGTAACTGACGTAGGTGGCGATTAAAATGCTCACCCGAAACTGGCACTCGATTTGAGCGGCTGATCCGAGGTTGCGCCGACGCGAATTCCAAGACCCGGACTCAGTTGCCATCTGTGAAGTGCGCGAACACCTCTATCGTCATCTTGGTTTTCAGGGAGAGGAGTGCCGGAGATGAAGTACAGAAAACTCGGGAATACCGGACTCATCGTCAGCAGTGTGGCACTGGGCACGATGCAGTTTGGCGGCAAGATGAACATGGGTAACCTGGGTCAGGAGGACACAACGCGCATGGTGAAGCTAGCCCTCGACGGGGGAATCAACTTCATCGATACAGCCGACGTGTACAGCCTCGGGGAGAGCGAAACCCTCGTGGGAAATGCCTTGAAGGGCCTGAGGAACGAGATTGTCCTGGCCACAAAAGTCCGGTTGCCCATGAGCGGGAATTTCAACCGGAGCGGCGCGACTCGCGTGAACATCATGCGCGAAGTAGAGGCCAGCCTCCGCCGGTTGCAGACCGACTACATCGACCTCTACCAGATCCATGGATGGGACAGCAACACGCCGCTCGAGGAAACTCTTCGAACACTCGACGATCTTGTGCGCCAGGGTAAGGTCCGCTACATCGGGCTGTCCAACTTTTTGTCATGGCAGGCGGCTACCGCGGTCATGCTTCAGGATCAGCTGGGGTTGGAGAAATACGTAACGGCGCAGATGTACTACAGCCTCGTCGGCCGGGGTCTCGAATACGAATTCCAATCGTTTGCCGAGTATCACAACATCGGCATCCTGGTCTGGAGCCCGCTGGCGGGCGGATTTCTCTCGGGCAAATACACCCGCGCTGACCCTGCTCCCGGCGGCACACGTTTCGCCGAAGCGGGCAATTTCGTGCCCTTCGACAGGGAAATGGGTTACCGCGTCGTGGATGTATTGAAGGAAGTAGCCAATCGACATGATGCGACCCCGGCGCGCGTCGCGCTTGCATGGGTATTGGGGCGGACGGCCGTGAGCAGTGTGATCATCGCCGCCCGAAGGCCCGAGCAACTGGAAGATAACATCCGTGCAGTAGATCTCCAACTCTCGGGTGACGAGGTCCGGCGGTTAGATGCGGCATCAGACCCAGGCGTTCCGTATCCCAAGTGGATGGTCCTGCAACTCGATACCGCGGAAGATCCTCGTTCGAAGGTGCTCTATCCAGAGCGCTACGAGGAGGGCGATATCTGGACGGACCTGCGCCAGAGTCGTTGGTCGGCCTGAAAGCGCTGCCACGAACCAGTGGGCTACAGTTGCTTCGAGCACGCAAATTGCCAGTGCCGCCGAGTCCGGCCAGTCAGGCCCTGCTTCTGGCGCAGCGCAGCAGATCGCGTAGCGGTGATATTGGGCTGCGATGCGCTCAGGCCAAACCGGCGGACCATCCCAGGGCAGTGCACCCGGAAACCACCATCCGCGCGGTCGGAGTGATGCTCTGTGGATAAATCTTCTCACCGCAATGTAGAGTTCCCGCGCTCAGTGTCCTCTGACCGATGTGAAGTCGGCATTTCGACAAAGAACGGTGTCGATCGTCTGAGGTTCCTAAGTAAGGTGAGTGGAGCTCAAGACTGCATTGGACTGGATGTTTTCAGCACATGAATCCGCTGTGACGTGGATGGCGTGTCTAAAGGTGGACATGCTGACAGATTGACGAGCCAGCCGATTCGAGCGACAAGAGCAGAGAGGAATAGCAGAGAACCTCCAGCCGCTGTTTAGAACCGTGGACCTGCGCATTCTGCGGGCAAGAGTCCGAGCTCAGCGCGAGACACTGTATCTGTTTGGAGCGACACTTGCAATGTTTGTAATGTCGAGGGTTTCGATGGTTACGCTGCAGGAAGCACGCAAGATTATCGGCGCCGCTGAAAAGAAAGCGATTGAAATCAACCAGCCTATGAACATCGCGGTTGTCGATGAAGGCGGCAACCTTGTTTCCCATGTACGCATGGATGGGGCCTGGATCGGCAGCATCGATATAGCGATCAACAAGGCATTCACTTCCCGCGCGTTCGACATCTCAAGCAGGGATCTGGCCCAACATTCACAACCGGGCGGCCAATTCTTCGGAATTCACGTTTCTAACCATGGCCGTGTCATGGTCTTCGCCGGCGGCATTCCTCTGAAGCGAGATGGGAAGGTGGTCGGTGCGATAGGAGTCAGCGGCGGCTCTGGAGACCAGGATCACAGTGTGGCGGAGGCCGGCGCAAAAGCGTTCTAACTTTTTCAATTGGAGTGAATATTTATGGCAAGCAATCGTGGAGTTGTATACGCAGGACCGGGAAAAGTAGAAGTCCAGTCCATCGACTTTCCTAAGCTAGCGCTGGGTTCGCGCAAGTGCGAGCATGGCGTGATTCTCAAGCTGGTGAGTACCAACATCTGCGGCAGCGACCAGCACATGGTACGAGGCCGCACCACTGCTCCCATCGGAATGGTTCTCGGTCACGAGATCACGGGCGAGATCATCGAGAAGGGCCGGGACGTCGAATTCCTGAATGTGGGTGATTTGGTTTCGGCACCGTTCAACATCGCGTGTGGACGCTGCCGCAACTGCCGCGAAGGCAAGACCGGAATCTGCTTGAACGTGAATGGAGATCGAGCCGGTGGCGCCTTCGGGTACGTCGACATGGGTGGCTGGATTGGAGGCCAGGCCGAATACGTAATGGCCCCTTATGCAGATTTCAACCTGCTGAAATTTCCGGACAAGGACCAGGCACTAGAGAAAATCGAGGATCTGACGCTGCTCTCCGACATCTTTCCGACTGGGTACGACGGGGCTGTGAAAGCCGGAGTGACGACCGGTTCAACCGTGTACGTGGCCGGCGCCGGGCCTGTCGGACTGGCATGTGCTGCCGCATGTCAGTTATTGGGAGCGGCTGTCGTCATTGTCGGAGATATGATTTCCGAGCGTCTCGCCCAAGCGCGAAGCTTTGGATGTGAAACGATTGACTTGCGCGAGCGGATCCCTCTCGGCGAACGCGTTGCCCATGTCCTCGGCGTTCCGGAAGTCGATTCAGCAGTAGATTGCGTCGGCTTTGAGGCGAAAGGTCAAGCCGAGCAGACCGGCACTGAGCAGCCGGCTACCGTGCTGAATTCGTTGATGGAACTCACTCGCGCCGGCGGAGCGATCGGAATTCCCGGTCTATATGTCACAGACGATCCGGGGGCCAAGGACGTGAATGCGCGCAAGGGTGTCTTGGGCCTGCGAATTGGCTTGGGCTGGGCCAAGTCCCATAGCTTCGGAACGGGGCAGTGTCCCGTGCTTCGCTACAATCGGCAACTGATGATGGCCATCCTGCATGACAAAGTAAAGATCGCGAAGGCTGTAAATGTCGAAGTATTGGCATTGGAGGATGCGCCTCGCGGGTATCGCGACTTCGACAAGGGTGCGGCGAAGAAGTTCGTGCTCGACCCGCACGGGATCGTGAGGTCACGTCGCGCCGGGGCCGAACTTGCGACAGTCGGTGTCTGAGTCCACCGCTCTGTCTGAAGGAATAACTTCAGCGCGGTGACCGTCGCCGACGCGCTGACAGAGCCCGCGCACCAGTTGAGCCCGGAATGGAGTCTAGAAAGAAAAACACGGATTCAGGCGAACGCCACTGCATTTCGGCAGTGGCGTTCGTTGGTTGCGGGGGCTGGATTTTCCGTTTGGGTACCCGCTATTCGTGTTCCTGCGTGTTCCTACTGTTGCAGCCTCGAGTCTAATGAAGAATTACAAGGCGACAACGCTGCTATCAGCAGCATTGGACAGGCTACTCGCGTTGTATTGTGTGTTCAAAAAAATTTCCCTTTGATCTGGCCCGCAAATGCGTGCCGCCTCTCTACATCGTCGAAGGACAGGCCGACTGCGTGACTCTCTATGCCAACGGCCTGAGAAACGTCGTGGCCGTCAGTTCTTCTTCCTTTACCCGCGAGATGCTGGACCTGATCCTGTCCAACGATCCTCCGGTCAAGCATGTGATCTTCTGTCTCGATCCGGACAAGGCGGGAAAGGCCGGCACAGTCCGCGCCATCAAGGTCATCGAAGATGTCTTTGACGGAAATATCGGCATGCAGGTCGACATTCTGTCGATGCCCGAGGGTGGAGGGGATCCGGATAAATTTGTCCGCGGGTTTGGGATCAAGAGCTTTCGTGATCTTCCGCGCCTCGATTTATTCAGCTGGCGCATGAAAGAAGCGGTCGAGAACGGCGAAGATCCGACGTTAGTCGCCGACCGGGCCGTGAATCTGATCCTGAACGAGCCCAACATCCTGCTCCGGCGGCGCATGGCCAGCCACTTGGCAACAGTCGTTTGTCAGCCGGAAGAGGTGATCTGGGCCGAGGTCGAGCGCCGGGTCGATCTCGATAAAGCGGCGGTCGAATCGCAGAAGGCGGCGGTCGCCGCCAAGATGATTCGCGAGATTCAGAAGAATCCTTCGCGGGCTTCGATGCTGATCGCCGAGGCCTCGGCGCATATCGAAATGGTCGACAAGCAGAAGCATGGCTACGATCTTCGCTCTGCGGTTTCGGCCCTGGACCTTGCCTATGAGCGGGCCGACAAGAACAACTCTCGGGTGGGTCTGTGTCGCCACAAAGAAGTGTTTCCGGGCGTCTTCGTGATCCACGCTCCTGAGAATCAATTCATTTCTCGCAAGGACTGAAACCGCTCGGCTGAGCGACGAAGCGCTCAAATCCTTTCTGCAAAGCCCGCTTTCCTTCGCGGTCTTGACCTTCACAATGGAACTAAGTACGAAGGCCTGGGTAGGCGTGAGACGTCCCGGTACTTTCTTTCGGCGCGAGTGCTCGTATTCCATCAGCGTAGCTTCGGGAGTTTTCTTCATTCCTCTCCTTCTGCGCGGGTATTTTGCAGACTGACAATTATTGCCTCACAAGCATTGATTGTGTCTGTGACGCGCGAAGGGCGAACGAGAGCTGAGGAAATGGCAACAGGATCAGGACTTTTCCAGGATCGCCAATCCGGAAAGCCCGGCGATCGCCCATACCACTCAGACCGGTACAGAGCCAGCCAAGGTAGTGACCCCGAGGTCGCGCGTTCGTCGCAGTAGAAGCGTTGACGCCGGAGAAGACCAACTGAATTTCGTCCTTGAATCCGACAACCCAGAAGAGATCGGCCCTGTAACGGGCAACGGCCAGTCTGGCTGCAAAAGATCGACCTAAACTCATTTTTGACTAGCCCTCAGGCTTCCACGTGTCAGCCAGGCCAGACTCCCTTCTGTCACTTTTTCTTGATCAGGCTTTGGCCCATGCCACTACCAGGTGCAAGCTGGAACCTGGTGAGGCAAGTGGCGTCAGCCGACCAGAATCCGTCGCAGGGTTGCGGCATATCGAAAACGGAGTGCATGCCGCTGTGGGATATCCGGCAAGCAGCCGGGTTTTTGCATATGTCCGAGTCGTGGACCCGGCGCCACCTGCAGGAACTGCCCCATCTCAGACAAGGCCGTTCGATCCGCTTTGATCCAGCCGATTTGCAGCGTACAGTATGTGGCTGGAAGTTGCTGGAGCCGAGAAAGGTGCAAACCATGAATCGGAGACAGCGAGGAGGAGCAATACTGGTGGGTGACGTCTGGTACGGAACGTGGCGGCTCGATCTCCCGGATCGGGAGAGGAAGCCGATCAAGTTCCGCATGGGGACACGAGAAGAGATCGGGTTCTCCAAACAGGAAGCCTATCTTGCGCTCCCCAACAAATTGAAAGAGCATTTGGCGGCTATGGAGGAAGCCGAAGCGAAACCAGAATCGAAGCAACAAGAATCCAAATCGAAGATCGACGTGCCCGAAACTTTCGCCGAGTTGGTCAAAGAATGGAACGCGACGGAAGGTCCGGGAATTAAGAAGAAGTCTCTGACCACGTTTGAGCACTACGAAGATGCGCTATCAGCTTACTTCCGCAAGTTCAACAAGAAGAAGATTGGTGATATTCAGCGTAAGGATGTGGTCAGTTTTCTGAATGAACAGGCGGAACGTTATTCCGAGAGTTCGTTGCGCTCGATGCGAACCGTTCTCAGGAAGACCCTCAACTTCGCGGTGCAGAACCAGTACATCGTGCGCCCGCACGGTTGGCTGGACAAAATCGCACTCGCCGAAGCTCACGGTCGCAAGGTCGTTAGGACCGAACTGACCCCGCAGCAGAGCCTTGGCATCATCGGCAGACTGAAAGCGCCGTTTGATACTTTCGCCCTGCTACTAGCCTGCCTCGGACGACGGAGTGAAGAGGCGGCTGCTTTGCAGCCGCACGATCTCGACGACGACTGCGTACTGCACTTTCGGCGAATCATTTGCAAACGTCGAGTGGTGGAATTGAAAGAGGACGAGCAAATCCACATGCCGCTCGATCCAATCGAGCATTCGGAACTGATTCAACGCATGCGTAAGCTGGGCGAGGGCAAGAAGTGGATTTTTCAGAACCGTGCAGGAACGCCTCTCGATCATAAACAACGGTCGTAGGCGTTACCTCAAACCGGCGGCGGCGGCGGTCGGTGTGCAGATCGGCGGCTGGCACGATTTCCGTCACACGCTGTCACGGACCTTGCGTCGTGCTGGCGTCCACCCAGTCGTTATCAAGGACACCCTCGGTCACAGCAAAGTTGATCTAGCGATGAACGTGTACGACAAAGCGAGCACCGAGGACATCCGTGCGGGCCTTCGAGTCGTGAGCCAGAAGTTGTTGGGAAGCGATTTGCTACCAAAGGATTTGCTACCAGCCACTCCGAAGCCGAATAAGGGGAGTGAAAGTGCGGCTTAAGTTCTGTGCTTGCAATGAAGGGTTGGTGAGCGCGGAAGGAATCGAATCCACGCTGAAACGCAAAATCAACGACATGCAGGAGCATGGATGGCGCAAAAGTACATGAAAAGCAATGGTAGACCAGCTAATGGATCGCAAACGGATTGCAAGAATAAACGGAAGAGGTGGATCAGGTCATGCGCGGACTGACGCACGTCCCCACTGTGCCACTGTCGTCCACCGAAAGGGATAACGGGTTTGGCCGAACGGGTCCCACTGGCCCAACGCAAGGGTTCTCAACCGAGGGAACGCATGGAGTACCTCCGGGAAGTCGCCCGGTCAGCCAAGGACCCTCGCTATCTATCGGATGAAAGTGGGGATTTCCGTGGGAGCCGGTTGGGGCGCAGGCTGGTGGAGCGCGGGAGTTTGAGGCTGATTCTGTTGGCCTTGATCCTGATGTTGCGCTAACTCACGCGACGCCCCGTCGTAGCAGCACCTCCTTCTAGTCGTAAATCTAAGGCTGGGGCTTGTCTGGACCGTCAAGCCCCACGAAATCAATTTCCAGCAGCCCTTTCCCATCCGGCTGGACACAGGTCCCGTAAACGACCATGCCCCGGAATGTTACGGCGATTGAGTCGAGTACTTGATCGACCGTCGTATCCTTCGTTTCGACGGGAAGGTGTGGCAGCCCAGATGATGGCTTCGCCAAAAGCTGCGCTGAAAGCTGCAGAGGCACGCGGAGTCCGAGCTTGGCCATTGCCGCCTTCACCTCTTTCGTGTTCTCGACTGCGCCAATCGCCAACGGCGGATTGTACTGTGCGATCGGTGCCGTCCTGAACAAGGAGATCTTTGCATCGAGTAAGGCGGTTAGAGGTTTCCCGACCGTAACTGAGATTATCTTGTGAGGTTCCTCAACCACTTTGACCTCCGCATCCTCTTGGAACATCTCGCGGACTGCTTCAAAGGCTGCATTGCGTTCTGCCGGGTGCACGCGAACCTCTGGAAAAGCGACGAATTCCAAGCCATCGGCCTTACAGGCTCCGCTGTAGTACACTCGTCCAGCGTACCCGGTGGCGCGTAGCGTGGGTCGAAGATAACTCAAGACGGTGTCTTCGCTCTTTCCGCCAGCAAAATGTTGGCTCGAATCCTCCTGGGCTTCGCCTCGCGTCGGCATCGGTAATCCCGCTACGCTAACGAGCACAAGAATTATGGCGATTTTTGCCTTTAGATCCATACCAGAGACCTCTTTCTCTTCAGGGGCTTATAACCGTTACGGTATTCGTAGCAGTCCCATTTACGATCTGCGTTTCATGCTGGAATTTCGTGGTCAGGTTATATTCATTTCCCCCATATCTCACAGTGAACGTCTGCTCCACCGCATTTGGGCTTGTCGGGAGAGTAACGCTGACCACCTGTCCGCTGGCGCCGCAACAGCAGAAATGGCGGAAGCGCACGGCAAAGTAGTCCGTTTGGCCTTCTCTCAGACTTAACGGATTGCAGAGCGGATCGCAGATTCCGTAAGTGCTTGAAAAGGTGGTGAGCGCGGAAGGAATCGAACCTTCAACCTACTGATTAAGAGTCAGTTGCTCTGCCAATTGAGCTACGCGCCCGTGCTGCGGCCGAGGTGGGAATGTGAAGAAGAATTATAGCATCGGCTGAGGACGATCGTGTTGCGGCGCTCGCACCAATTGATGTAGGGCTCGCAGGAATTCGCGCCTCGAGTCGTCCAGAAAATTTTTCCAACGTTATTCGTGCGGATGCGTTATGCGCGCGGATGCGCTTCTGCCGCCAGCGAACCTTCTCTGCCTGCGGGTCGCCGGGGCGGTAGCGAGTCGACGGGGGGCGGGGGCCGCCGCTCAATCGTGCCAATCACCGGCGCTTCTTCCATCGCGTTGGAATAGGCAATCGTTGCGAAGCTTTGCTCACTGCAAATCCGGTCTATGAGTCGCTGCTGCCGGAATGACAGCACGGCGTGCGGGAGAACGGCGAAGTTCCGAAACATCCAGAGGAAGTACACCCGCTGTAAGAATGAAGGAAATATGTATCGCGGACCGATCGGCGTCTGCACTTGCACCACGCCAGCCGCGAGCTTCTCAATCCACATAAAACTCGGCCCACCCGGAACCTGAAATTTACCAGAGCAATTCTAGGGCCGCCATTATTGCACCTTGGCTGATGCAATGGGAAGGCTTTTTTCACAGCTTCGCGCCTTGACAAGGCACACGGGTGCGCGCTTCAACCTGCTCCCATGCATTTTTGGGAATTGACCCGGGAAAGCTGTCCTAAAATGGGTTCAGCCCCGATGGAGCCGGCGTCACACGGCCACTTCGGGAAGGATGTCCATGCGCCGGATCTGGGCGGCCATCCCAAACTCGCCACCTCCGTCTTCGACCCGGACGATCGTAGCCTGGCAGCAAACCCAGTATTTCTCCCCGGAAGTGAGTTCCGGAGGCAGGATCAGCACCAATTCAACCTCGGCTCCCTTCTCGATGGGCGCATGTGTATAGAAATAAACGCCATTAGCGCTGACGTCGCGAGTCTGGGCGTTCAGGTCGGTTCCCTGCGCGGTGCGGACACGAGTAGGGACACGAGTGGAGATGCGGGTCCCGGCGCGGCGCTCGGAGTCGAGATCCATAGAGAAGAAATTGCCCAATACTTTACAACAGCTTAGCATCTCGCGCGAGAGGCTTGGATGGTTCGGCAAGAGCAGGCTTCAAAGCTTCAAGTTTTCAAAGACTTGGAGCATTCGACGGTGACTTCATTCGTCGGAATGCTAGACGGCTCGAAACCAAAGAAAAAGCGGGAGGATTGGGTGATCCTCCCGCTTCGATTCAGCACACGCGTGTTAGATATTAGGATGTTTCAGCCGCAATGCTGGAACCACCAGCGCCTGCTCCATGGTCGGAACATTCGTTCCGCGCAGGATGGCTTCCATCTCATGCAGCTTATCGGTTTGCATCGTTTGGTAATAGGCCTGAACCAGCAGTTCCATGCTGAAGGGATTGTCCTGATCTTCTTCCAGATGGCCGATCGCTTCCTCATCTTTCTTCTGATCCATCAGCAGTGTGCCTTGTGCGCCTTCGAATGAGCTTTGGATCACACGATTGCGGCTGCCGCTGGCCAGCGCTTCTAGTTGATGCATCGCTTCGTCGGCGAGCGCGCGATTTCCCGAGCGCGATGCCCTGACAGCACGGAAGCGAAGGATGCGCGAGAGTTCCTCGTCGCGGTCCGAGGCCGAGATCGTGGACTGATGGTGCAAGGCATCTTCGGCCAGCTTCAGATTCTTTAGAGAGACCAGATCATCGGACTGGTATTCGGACAGGTGGCGAAATGCCTGAGCTTCCTGCAGACCCTGAGCTTTGGCATGGGCAGTCTCGGCGATCTCCAGGAATTCCTTGTCGGCTGCGGCGTACTTCCCTTCGCGAACCCAGGTCATGGCGTGCTGCATGCTGTAGGTGAGGCGGTCGGCTTCATTGTGAGCAAAGCGGATCGCCTTGTCGTATTCCACACGAGCCTGCTCCTGATTCCCCATGAGCGCGTACGTATCTCCGAGGCCTAGCTGCGAGGTTACGAAGTCAGGGTCAATCTTGAGCGCCAGACGATAGTGTTCAAGCGAGCTGTCGAACTGTCCCGCCATGCGCTTCAATTCACCGAACGAATCTTGCGGATTGGGCTCGTTGGGCAGCAGGGCGACGTAGCGAT